>Ga0310697_10000060_pt1 | contig 146161 bp, 115 predicted proteins | sample 172DNAGHGlowgp2_FD_203883 | JGI IMG/M metagenome (GOLD analysis project Ga0310697, IMG submission 203883) | Sheep rumen microbial communities from Palmerston North, Manawatu-Wanganui, New Zealand - 1728 DNA GHGlow gp2 (v2) (version 2) | ecosystem: Host-associated > Mammals > Digestive system...
AGTATGATTGCGGCACTGGCGGCATACTGTTTCTTCGATAACAAACCCAGAGCACTTGACGGCTTTTACATCGAGGATAACAAGCAACTTATGCTGTTTTGAAAGACTGCTTATCCCGAACTGGGGTTGTCGGTGGTATCTTAACATTCGCTCAGTATGGCGAGGATGTAGTAAAGAAAAATGGTGGTGCAGTAGTTGGAACCCGTACGCGCAACTACTATAGCGTGATGCCAGCCTTCAAGTACTACTGGGTGAACAAAAAGAAATTCGGTCTGTATTCGAAAGCCGCAGCTGGTATGATGTTTCTGAATTACAAAGACAAGGACAAGGAATTGAATAAGACCCTTACTGACAATGATGTCCTCTTCATGTTCCAAGTGTCACTCATCGGTGCTGAGGTAGGAAGCCAGAATCTCAGAGGATTCGCTGAGTTGGGCGGTGGTGAGCAAGGTATTGTCATGTTTGGTGTGCGGGCTAAATTCTGAGCTGCCCGCACCCTCAGACCCTTTACCAACCTTTAGGCAAGACAATATTGTTAACCCCTTTTGCCTCCTCGAAGAGCGGTGCGATCTGCTCATCGGTAAAGCCCGCAATGCCACAACCGATTCGGGTGACGAGAAAAGTCAAGTCCTGATGGTCTCTTGCAAAGGCGATAAAATCATCCACATAGGGTTTGATGGTCTCTACCCCACCCTGCATCGTGGGAATGGCATAGCTTTGGCCTTGCAAGCCTACACCCTGCCCCATGACAGCTCCAAACTGGCGGTAGGCAATATAGGCTGCTCCGCCGCCGTGCATTCCTTTGAGGTTGCTGCCGAATACGAAGATTTCGTTTGGCTGCAACTCTGTGATAAACTCTGGTGTCGTTCTCTTTTGTTCCATACGTTCAGTTTTGGTAAAGTCCATTTGATAGTTAATGGGTATTACAGACATATCCGACAATGGCTCAGCCCTGCCGCTCCGCTTACTCTTCATCTTCAACCTTGCAATGTAAGAATCCCATTTCCTTTGCCTTGTCCTGGTTCATCAGGAAATAAATGGCTTCTCCTTCATTGCACAGTTCACCTTTCGAGTTGGTTATCTCCGCACTGATATACACCAGATTCCGCACTTGTTTAGATACCTTCGCTTTGATGGTCAATTCTGGTTCTGTTGTCGGAATGGCTTTTCTGAACTTCACATTCAGCTGTACGGTATAACCGCTGGTTTGCAGTTTGCGCGTGACAACCCATCCGCACACCTCGTCAATCAGCGTACTCAGGATACCGCCATGCATTGTATTCACCCATCCCTGATAGTTCTTTTCGGGATGCCAGGTACTCACGATATAGTCGCCGTCCTCATAGAACTCCATGTGAAGTCCTATAGGATTCTCCGGACAGCAGCCAAAACAGTTATATTCGGGGTGGTTTCGCCAAGGGTTTATTATCTTCTTCATATCGTTATTTGTGGTATATCATTCCTTCTAATCGTTCAACAGCCTTTGTTATATCCTCTTTAAAACTCATGTGGTCTCTGAGAAAATCTGAACGGCCATGGGATATTAAATCATACAATTCCTGACTCATATCATCAACGTATGTCGCAATGGCATACTCAATGTCATCCTTCTGCCAGTCAAGTGAAGAATGAAGATATACATTCCGCTTCTGATGCAGAAAACTGTATGCCGTCTCTATGCTGTCTCGTGTTATCATGCGTCGTAGCCTACTGGTCTGAATTGTTTTTGCTGTTCACTCCACACAAAGCCCTTGTCAAACAGATAATCTTTGATCTCTTTCGGATCTCTGCTGAAGGCATAGCATAGTGACTCCAAACTGTCATACTCTTCGTCTCTGAGAAGCATGTTGACGCTCGAAACCAATATGGCAGGGTCTTTAGGCAGGTAGTCCATTTCACTAAATCTTATTAAATCAACAGACAAAGGTACTCATTTTTGCACGATTTTTCGTAATTTTGCCCTCATTATTAGGAATGTTTATGAAGAAAGGTACATTTATCACACTGATTTCTGCCATTTTATTGTTTTTGGCAGGTGTTCCTGTATCAGCACAGGAGGAGAACGGATATAAGAAGATTAACGTGAAGGAGGACTTCACTGAAAACGGTTTTCAATGGTTCCACGATGCAGAACTACTGGCTGCCGGCAATAAGGAGAAAAGCAATGCCATGACAATTGGTTGGGGAGGTATAGGAACCTTATGGGGACGAACAGCCCTAACGGTATATGTTGCTGAAAAACGCTACACCAAGGAATTCATGGATAAGGCTGAATACTTTACCGTAATGGCTTTTGATGTTGAGCATAGTAAGGTGCTCAGATACATGGGAACGAAAAGCGGTCGTGATGAAGACAAGGCTTCGGCTCTTGGACTTCACACAGCCTATACTGCCAACGGAACGCCGTATTATACTGAGGCAGAAATGGTGATAGAATGTAAAATCATGTATGCAGCACCTTTTGACCCTCAGAAATTCAAGAGTGACGTTCCCAAAAGGATGTATGCCAACTTCCCTGCCGGTGTTCATACAATGTATATCGGTGAAGTTGTTAATGCCTGGAAAAAATAATTCACCCAACAAAGATGGCTTCCACTGGGTGACGGACTGACAGTTTTATCCTTTATCTTTCAGTGACTCTATCAGTGTATCAAGTTGTTGGGCAAGGATGGTATAATCCCCATCATGAAGTGGACAAGAAGCCAGTCTCTTACCCATACCAGCAGGTATCAGGCTTTGAGTGTGATCTGAGTTCTATTTTTCTATTTTTGCATTTGAAAAAGATATATTATAGGACTTTGATATGATTACAAGCCTTTAGCTTGTCTTGCGAACTCAAAGAGCGACTGTGGCAGATGACAATAGCCAGAGGGATTCTTGTCAAGGTAGTCCTGATGGTACTCCTCGGCTGTATAGAAACGTTCCAGTGGCTGGCGCTCTACCACCAACGGTTGGTTATAGTGCAGCTGCTCTTCATCATACACCTGGTTGATAACAGACAAGTCGGCAGCATCCGTATAATAGATGCCCGTACGATAGCGGGTACCCTCGTCGTGCCCCTGCTTATTCAGGCTCGTAGGGTCGATGGCCTTGAAAAACATCCGCAACAGGAACTTAAGGCTGACCACTTCAGGGGTGTATCTCACATGCACAGTCTCAGCATATCCCGTCTCGTCGGTATACACCTCTTTATACGTTGGATTCTCCGTGTGCCCATTGGCGAAACCCACCTCCGTCTCCACGACACCTTCAATCTGCTTGAAGTAATGTTCCGTCCCCCAGAAGCACCCTCCTGCAAGGTAAATGTCTCTTGTTGTCATTGTTATTTTCTTAAACTATGTTTCAAATGTAGTGCAAATGTAGTGATTTTGCCGCTTTTTACGTATCTTTGCAAACATTAATTGTGAAAGTTTGGATATATTTTTAATGATGATGAGTTGGATCATTTTGATTTTTGCAGGACTGTGCGAGGTTGGCTTCACCTATTGCCTCGGACGATCCAAGACGGTGACAGGCTATGAGTGGTGGACATGGATTACAGGTTTTGCCGCTCTTTATGTGCTGAGTGCCGTCCTGCTGGCAAAGGCCACACAAACACTCCCTATAGGTACGGCCTATCCTGTATGGACGGGCATCGGCGCCGTCGGTGCCGTACTCGTAGGTATTTTTGTGTTTCGTGAACCAGCCACGTTCTGGCGACTGTTTTTTCTGACCATGCTTATCGGATCGATTATCGGACTAAAAACAATATCATAAATATGGAATTCAGAGCGATGAGGCGTAAACGCCAACAGCTTTCAGAAGATGAGAGCATCAGTATCTTGAAAAAAGCCACATCGGGCACGCTGGCACTCATTGGTGATGGCGGCTATCCATACGCCGTACCCATCAGCTATGTATATGCCGACGGCAGGTTATATTTCCACAGTGCCCTGACAGGACATAAGGTGGATGCCATCAGAGCATGCGACAAGGCTTCGTTCTGTGTCATTGACCAAGACTGCGTACAACCGAAGGAATACACCACCTATTTCCGCAGTGTGATAGCCTTTGGAAGAGTGCATATCATTGAGGACGAGTCGGAGAAACTGGAAATGGCACGGATTTTGGGCAACAGATATAACCCCAACGACGAGGAGGGACTTCAGAAGGAGCTGCAACATGGCTTCTCTCGTATGCTGATGATCCGTTTCGACATTGAGCATCTGACAGGGAAAGAAGCCATCGAGTTAGTAAGAGGTCAGGCAAGTAGGCCATAATAAATGGAGTGTATAATTTTAAAACAACCTAAGTTACCTGATGTATTTCTTCTCGCCGTTGTAGAAACTCTTGAGCGTTGACCATTCTTTTGGAATACAGGCATTGTTCTCGCAGTCTGCGATGGCTACGTAGTAACCCTTGGGGGTGATGCCAAAGAGAACGCACGTTGAAACATGGCCTTTGCCAGTAGTTCCTTCAAACAATGTGCTTATATTACTGCTTTCAGTATATTGCATCACTTCTTTTTTAACGTTGTAGATGTACATGAACATTTGTTCCGGATGGATATCTGTGTAATTGAGCGTGATGCTGTCGAGGGCTGTGAATATTTCTTCTGCCAGACGAACTTTCTCCCGTGGAATGAAATACATGGTTCCTATCATCTGTCCGGCATTTTTAGGCAGATGGACTCTTGTTGCAGAATAAATCTCCTTGTCGTGATGAGCATCTATGTCATAGTCATCACTTTGTGCCCATTTGAAACTCCATGATTTGATGTCCTTTCGTTTGAGAACGGGTATGATTTTGTCCAGATATGGCTGCTTGTCAAAATAATAACTCTTTCCGCCAGGCAAGGGGAGTCTCTTGTTATATCCTAACGTCCCGATGCCTCTGATGTGCTTACCGCATGGTTTCGGACTTGCCGTATAGTTGAGAAACACGGTTTCGAGAGCGTCAGGATAAAACATCGTGCCATCGTTTGCCCTGGTTCTCGCAATAGAGTCTCCTCCGTTCTTTAGGCATAGTGAATAGGTAATAGTGTCAGCATCGTGGCTATGTGACTCGAAGTGATAACTCTCTTCCGAGATTGCCATTAATGAGTCGAGGTTGTGCCGGATGGAGCCAAATATTTTATCAAAGACCTCTTTGCGGTTTCTTTCGTTGACTGCTTCTATCTCTTCTGGTGTGAAATTATTAAAAGAAGTTGTAACGCCTTCGCAGTCGGTTGAACAAAGGAATTCCTTTCCGACTATGCCGTTGTGGACGTATAGCAGTTGGCCGCCTCCGTGGTTGACCTTCATCTTGCTGTCTTGGCGCGCAGTTGTTATCTTTTCTATTTCTTCCCATATCTTGTCCATGGGTGTCCTGTCTTGTGCAGAGAGCGTTACTGACAGGATGACTGATAATATTATTGTTACTATTCTTTTCATAATTTATAAATTGTTTAATGGATGATTAACTGGTGGAATTGAGTTCATGGATACGCGCAGAATCACGCGGTTGCCTCTCTCGCGCAGGCTTCTTGCCTGTTCTGCAAATTGCACCATTGGGTCTTCATAGGGAATGATGTCGCCTTCTTCAACAGGCCGGAGTGTGGATTTCTCCGTGACAGGTTCTGTCGGTTCTTCAGAACCGTAGGAAGCCCCCTCCAACCTCCCCCGAGAGGGGAGGCTTTTGATTCTCCCGACCTTTCGGGAAAGGCTACGGGTAGGCGGGCAGAGCCCGGGAATGGGGTTGGGGTTGGGCTTCTCCCTTCGAGAGGAATTGAGGGTTGGCTTAGACCCTCCCCCTTCGGGGGAGTAGGAGGGGGCTTTCTGTTCTGTCTCCACCTTCGCTATCTGAGGCTGTGTGGGAACATCCTTTCTCGGTGGACCGAGGAAAACGATGAGTAAAGCCGCCACACAAGCAGCCGCCAACCATGGCCATAGCCTAACAATGCGCAGCTTACGCTTGCGCTCTGCTACGATCTGGTCGAAGAGTGCTTCGTCGACAGTCAAGCAGCCAAGCATCTCGGCTATCACCTTCCAGTCGTCTGGAACATCTTCGCGGGAGACCTCTATGGCCAGTAGCCTTTCCTCCTCGGTGGTCGTCTCTCCGTTGAGGTATTTCTGAATCAATGCTTCAGTGTCTTTGTATGTCATGTCCGTAACCTTTTTATCTCTTCAAATACTTTCTTTCGCGCAGCAGAGACAATGCTCTTTATCGAGGGTTTCGCTATCTGGGTCAGCCTTGCTATCTCATCAAGTTCCAGTCCTTCTATCTGCCTCATCTCGAACAAGCGTCGCTCGCTGGGTTTCAGATGCTCCACTGCTTTGCCGACGGCTTCGTGCAGTTCCTTCGCTTCCAGGACTTCGTGAGGTGAAGCGCCCACGTCCCTGCCCCCCAATCGTGAAATTGTGAAATCGTCAAATTGTAAAATTGCCGAGTTTCTCGTCTTCCGTTTCCTCACCATATCTATGCAGCAATGCTTGGCCACCCTGATGGCAAGGGCGTCGTGCCGAATGCCCGGCTCCATACGGTCGATAAACCTCAGAAGAGCCACCAGTCCCTCCTGCGCCACATCCTCGGCATCGTCATCGTTGCCGAAGAATCCGCGGCCTACCGAGCACATCAACTCTCGGAGTCCTGGGGCGATATGTTCAAACTCTTCTTGCGTCATCTGAGATAAAAGCGAATGAGGGCGCGGAAAGTTAAGTTGGAATCCAACCGTTTTTTGTATTATAGGATCTGAGGGCAAAGATATTCATTTTTTACGACATGTTGTTGAACGCATGCGAAAAAAATACCCCCGCAGAATCAATAAAATGACTGCCGGGGGTGCAATTTGAGATAGCTTCAAGTGACAAGTGATTATTTCTTCCTATGATAGAAGAAACTGCCAATGGCAAGGAGGATGATGAGCAGCGTAACGATATAGGCCCAAAGATTGGTGACGTGCGAGGTTGCAGTGATGACATAGTCGTGGGGAATAAGACGTTCACCATTCAGCGGATAGTAAACAACTCCATCGCGCACTACTCCTGTCCCAGCATCTACTACACGACCCGGCATCGTAAGGGTGTACTGCACGTTGAACCAGAAGATGTTCAGGTGATTGACTAATTCCTTGGTCAGTTCCTTTCCGCAAGGTGTCTCTTCGTTAAAGAAGATGGCATAGGCGTCTGAGTGGAAGAACGACCGTAAGGCTTCCTCTGCCTCCATTTCGAGAATGTCTTTATGACCTAATACGTAATTTGCCAAAGAGTCATGGAGTTCTATGAATCGCTCACGACTGACGGGCGGATTGGAGATGGAGTCGTAGTGATTGACGATAAAGTCGAAGCTTACCTGATAGAAATTATCGTTGAGCCACTTGCTGACGAAGGGTTCCATCTCGCTGATCTTCTGTGAGGCCTCAGCACCACTCAGTCCTTCAACAAGATTCGGCTGGCCCGTGAACCAATAGCTCACGATGTCCTTGTCGGCATAGTTCGTGGGGGCAATCTTGAAGGTGTCGCCCACGCAGTTGAATACCTCGGTGAAGGTGTATTCGGTATAGAACCAGCGGAAATGTTTCTCCACCTTGGCCTCCGACTTTAATCGCATGCCGTTCAGCTGCAAGGGCGTCTCTTTGCACATATCTTCCGGAGTGCGGAACGAACGTGAGAAGGTGGTGGTAACTGTGTCGCCTTCCATCTCGGTATGTGTTCCCATGAAAGCATTTGTGTTCAGGCACGAGGGAATGGGCTGCGCCAACACCGCTCCTTCCCCTTGCATCATGGAATCACGCTGTTCCTTTGACATGACGGTGCTGTAACTGACCTCACGATCGCACCATCCATCCTCGTGGACGATGGTATGCATCTTCACGCCGGAATTATCCTGACAGGATGTAAGAAGCAGGATAGCCCCTACCACTATGACGAAATAACTACTTGTTTTCATAACGCATTTGTCTTAATTGGGTGTAACTGATGAATTGATCACGCTGCTGACGGCTTGTGTACACGTCCTTGAGGGTGCTGCCAGCGGTGAGGTTAGATGTATAGTAATGAGGTACTTCATTCGACGGGTTATTCGGCGCAGATGCAGAACTCTGCTGATAGAAGAACAAGCCAATGAGCATGATGGCCGCTATCGACGAGATCATTCGCAGGGCGATGATGATGGCAGACGGCTTTTGCTTGCGCTCCGCCATGATGACATCATATTCCGCCTCACCTAAAGCGAGGTCGCCCAGCATCAGACGGATGGCCTGCCACTCTTCGGGGAGCCCAGGTCGCTGCAGTTCACGCGCCAACGTCAGCTCTTCTTCCGGCGTTGTCATGCCTTCCAAATATTTGTCTATCAGTATCTGAATCTCATGGTTTGTCATTGTCTCATCCTCCTTTTAAGTTCTGTGAATACTTTCTTTCGTGCTACCGATACCATCACTGTGACAGATGACTTGGGAATACCGGTCTGTTCGGAGATCTCGTCTATCGAGAGTCCTTCTTCCTTTCGCATCTCGAATAGTTGTCGCTCCCGAGGGGTTAACAAATTGAGGGCCTCTGACAGTATCCGCTGGGTATCCGCTGCCTCCAGTTGTTCTTGTGGCGAGGTACTGTTCGCATGATGACGGAGAACATGTGGGTCTATTTGGGTAATGTCAGTCGTTCGTTGCCGTTTCCTGTATAAGCTGACACAGCAGTTCTTTGCTACCTTGACGGCCAGTGCCTCCACGTTCCGCTCAGCATCGATATGCTCCAGATAGCGCCAGAGCTGCACCATGGCATCCTGTGCCGCATCCTCAGCATCTTCTCTGTTTCCAAAGAAGTCGAGTCCTACTTTCAGCACTCTTTGGCGCAACCGCCCTGCTATATGTTCGAATTCTGAGCTTGTCATACATCTATAATACGCAGAAAGTGATATTTTATTAAGTCGAAAATGAAATTATTTTTATTTTTTGATTCCTTCATGGCCACTTTGTTCAGAATCATGCTCATGTACTATGCAACTGCTACTCATTCTTTGAAGAGCCGGGAAAGGACTGGCTGGGATGAGCTTTGCGAATAACGACGTTCATGCAGATAGAAAAAAGCGGAGCCATAATGGGTTCCGCTTTTTGTTTATTACATTCATTTACGCCCTTACTTCCTTTCCGCAGGATTCTCCAACTGGAAGCCCTCCTGGCGATTAGGTTTCTGGAATGAGTGCTCAATACTCTCCACGATGATAGAACGAGGTACGATGTAGCTAATCACCGTATTATAGTCGTAATGCGAATGATTGCTGACGAACTCTTCCTTGGAAGCTGCCGTCACATGCATGAGGGCACTACGGGAAGGATTCGGAATCTCACTAACCCTGACAATCTCCTCTTTGCCAGTATTCACATCTACGCGAACCAGATACTTCCAGCAATCCTTCGGCGCTTTTACAATATACGCATGATCAAGACCTGCCTTCTTGGCCTCCTTGAGGAAGATACTCTTCATGGATGCCTGAGGAACGCACTTGTCTATGCCAACATGAATGATGCCTGGAGTACACCTTGATACAGGAGAACAGAATTGGAAACGTTCATTACCAGTAGATTCCATAGCACCGATAGCAGGATGACGCCCCGTGAGGAGAGTCTTCAGAATACCATTCTCGATGATTGGGAGCGACTTCTTGGGAGCCACGCCGTCAACATCCACCTTATAGTTTGCCAAAAGTTTCTGCCCCTTGTACTCAGGAGTATCAGCCCACTGGGAAATACTCATCTTGGTATCAATAATACGCTTGCCAAGCATCATGCTGCTGACGGCACTGCCCTTTTGCATATCACGAGAGGCGATACAACTAGTCTGAACAACCTGATGCGAGATAGCCTCCACAACAGACTCATCCTCAATCATGATCGGACCTACATAGAACTCTTTCACCACCGGAGCATCTGCCTTCTTCATGAAAAGTTCACAGAACTCCCTTGTACGCTGCCTCAGCTCATCAAGCGAAGGTAACTCATCCATACGCCTTGCAAACACCTCAAACTGATCAAACAAGGTTGAACCGTCACAGGTCGTGATGTTTCCATTGATGTTAAGTCTTATCTCAGGACGCGCAAAACGCAGTTTCTGTCCTTCGGAAGTAACGCGGTAGATATCCTTTGTCTCCACATTAAAAAGTACATCAGAATCAAAAATACGAGGATAATCAGCAAAGATAGCTGACAACTCAGCTGCATACCTTATCATCAAAGCCGTGTCAATAGGAGTCACGGCACTCTCCTCTATGTATTCACATGCAGGAAGCTCAAGCATCTCTGGAATCTGGAGATCCTCTTCTGGCAGAGGATTCACCTTTCGCATACTGGTCTTAGCTCCCATGTTATTGAGAGCCATCTTGTAACTTTGGTCACTACCAATCCAGAATCCACGGCGTATCATATCATAGTCAGTCTCGTTTGGCAAGCCGATGTTCATATCAATATTACCCACAGCCATCATACTTGTCGTCATCTTGTCGCCAAGTGACAAATTGATACAGCCACGATTCTGACTCTTATAATAATCAACGCGGTGCACACCACCAAGTGAAGCCGACACATTGGCAATGTTACCATGAATAAACCTGTAGTCAACGAAGTAAGGAAGAGGGAGATTGGTGAGGTGCAGACTATCCTTCGTGCGCTTCATCTCATCCTCCATTGCCTTGAAGATGATCTCACCCGTATCCTTACCAGACTCCCTACTGTATGTCTTGGTATATTCAGGAAGCTTCAGGGCTGGTGCTACTATCTTCTGATCATTGCTACGCTGTGTCTCTACCTTGGATACATATATATAAGGTGAGGTGGCAGATACAGGAACCCAGCCAGACTCCGCGCCACAGGAACCTGTAAACGTAGAAGGAGTATCACCAGCAGCCGTGATGTTAGAGAACATGGCCAAAGGTGTACCAATAAGATTAACTCCACGCACAAGTTCGTCCTTGCGACCATCCACATAAATCCTGAACACCTCCACAGGAGTCACGTTGAAGGCATTGATATTATCAAGAAAAGTAAAACCGCTCGTCACCGTGCGGAAGAAATAGCCATACTCCTTACCTTGCTTCTTTGCCTCCTTGATAAGCATCTCGCGAAGCTGAGCCTCGGTATATGGCTGGTTGGTCTGAACAACCAGATTAGATTGTCGTGACACAGGATCATTGCCACCAGAAGCCCTTCCATGACCATTGCTGACAGGGAATCCGTCAATCGGAATGCGACACGTAAGGAAATCCTTCAGCACGCCATTCTCAACATTCTGCACCCGACGAGCCTTAACGCCCTCGTCATCATATTTATACGAGCCATTGAGAGCCTGCTTGCCGAAGTAATTCTGCGTAGGGTCACAATACACGCTGAAAGAAGCTGGCAGAACCCTCTCGCCTACCATGTGCTTAAAGGTCTCACCACCCTTCTTCATGCGATGACTCTCAAGACGATGACCGAAGATCTCATGGAAGAACACACCACTTGCAGAACCGGAAAGAATAGCAGGACCGGCATAAGGATCGGCAAGAGGAGCATCACGAAGCGCAAGCAGGCGATTCACGATATCATGCGCCTTGGCTACAAGCACCTCCTCGGAAGGAAGTTCAGCCTCACTGAAACCGAAGAAATCCTCATACAGAGGGCATTGCATACCATCGGTAGCAAGAACCATGGCTTGCAGCACAATACGGACAGAACGGCGGTTCTGCACCACCGACGTACCATCCGAGTTTACAATATACGTCCTGGTTGTCCCAAATTCAATATTTGCAAGACCAGCTTCGAGCATACGGCACTCCTTGAATACGCTGCTCACCTTGTTGAGTTTGTTCTTCCATGCCAAGGTATCTACTATCCATGGCGAGAGAGCAGCCTCATAGTATGACTCAACAGGAGCATCTGAGAAGCATGGTGACTTATCCTCGAACTGTGCATCCGTCCTTGACTTCGCCACAGCCTCCTCATAGCGTTTCACAGCCATGCGGTATCTATTCATAGAAGCGTGCCATATCTCATCACGATACTGACGCAACGGCCCTCCAGATAAAGCCACGCCATCACCTCGGGCACCTCGGTTATTCGCTTGCTCTATGCCCTGACTCTCAAACTTATAGTTATCGAGTTCCTTGTTGCCGATGCGTATGTTCGGCACAATGACACGACTATGGTTGTCATTTACAGACGCCGAACCAAAGATACTGTTAATTGTGAGACTCTGACTGTCTTGCATACGCAGACTCATAAAGTACGCAGGAACAGGTTTCTGTTTCAACTGCACCATAGAATAGTTCAGTTCTTCCTTAAGAGTCCGAAGAATAGAATCTGACTGTTCCGTCTGCGCCTTCAATCCGCAGCTTGCCATTAATAGCAAAAACGATGACAATAATATACGCATTATAATAGATTTGGTTTACTGAAAATGAATTAAACAATATTGAAATTTGACGCAAAGGTAATACTTTATTTCCGAACACACAAAGCCTTACATATTTTTTTGGGGGTCCGCTAAAAAATATTGAGCCCTATACAAATAAGCAACTGAAACAGATGAATCTTAATAGTTAAAAATTTCGAATAATTTTTACAAACCACTTCTCCAGAATCGTTTTTTCTCATCTAACTGACCTTTCGGTCGCAAAAATGCCCAAAAATGGGTGTTTTTACAAATAACTGATAATGAGACTGTTGCAAAATCCCTTGCTTTCTCGTTTGAAAGTAAAGGCTCATTTGGATGAAAGTAAAGGCTGTTTTGAATGAAATTAGAGGCTATTTTGATCGTAAATAGCCTCTAATTGCCTCACAAAAACACCGTTTTTAGCACTCAAAAACAGCATATTTAGCTATCGAAAACACCGTTTTCGCATCTCAAAACAATGGTTCTTCGGTTTACAAGTCCATAAGTTGCAAAAAACAACCCTTGATTACGGATCCTTTCTTCCTTATTTGCTCCCAATTGAAGTGTTAAAATTCGGTACTTTTTTCTTACACTCTTGAGGTGTTTCGTAAGCTTTGTTCGTTCTGATGCCTCTTGCTTCTTGCCTCTTATTACTTCATCTGTTCCAACAGGCCGGCCAGTCCTTCCAGGTCGAAGGCGCTTACCTTAAGGTCGAGCAGATTGCCGTTGCGGTCGAAGAGTTTGTAGGTGGGCCATGAGTGAATGTTCAGGTGGCGCTCGATGGCTGCCTGCTGCTCCCATGGCAGGTTGTAGTGGGCCACGTTCGGGCCACTTACGTTATACTCCTTGATGACGTTCTCCCACGACTGCTGCGGACTCTTGTTGGCGAGATAGAGATATTGGATGTCGTAGTCTTTCAGTCGGGCATATTCCTCGGTGGAATGGCTGAGTGCTTCCTTGCAGGGACCGCACCAGGTGCCCCAGATGTCTAAGAGCACGAACTTACCCTTGTAAGGTTCCAGAATCTTCTTTAGCAGCGCCTCGCCTTCGCTGAGGTCGGCAAGGTTATCCGACGATTTCAGCACCAGTTTGTCGAACTCGCGGTTCTCAATGGCAAGGTAGTAGTCGTTCGCCTTTTCTATCCGCTCGATGCCAAAGTGATTCTTTACCATAGCCTTCAGCGTGTCGATGACCATCGGCGACACGGATGTATGCGTTTCGTCGATGATGCCATCAACCAACTTCGAGAGCCAGATGTCCTTGATAATTTGGTCGGCACCGATGGAGTCGAGTGCAAAGGTATCTTGCTTCATCCGTTGGATGAGATCAATTCCGCGATGTGTTTTCATACCTTTCGGACCATAGAGAATCTTGTCCACCTCCTTAATCATGTCGGCATTGTCAGCGTTGAGTTTCTCGACCACCTTCTGCCGCTCTTTCTCTGGTGCGGCCATCACTTTGGCATTAGCATCAATCTTCCAGTTATTCCATCGGTTGAGCAGGTCCAGTTCCTCATTGTTTGAGGCAAATGCATGGAAATAATCAGAATAAAGCCAATACTCATTCCACGTCCGGTAGCGCATAATCTGGTCGAGATAGTTGTCCATGAAATTTAAGAAGTCACGATAGAGTGTATAAGGTTTAATAGCCTTCTGCCAACATTCCCTGGTCACATAGTCCCAGTATTTCTTAGGCAGTTCATAGTTCGGCATCGAGTAGCGCCCTTGCATCAGCGACTCGCCCTGAGCCGTCTGATAGTAGCCTCCCAAATAGTCGATGTATCGTTGCGAGAGGTTGGGATGCTGGGCGATGGTCTCTTCGAGGCTGGCTGTAGCAGCGGCACGGCTGCTGTCGGTTTTTGCCTTGAATTCCATCGCATTTGCCTTTCCACGTTGTTCTATTGGGATACGGTCTTTAATCCACCAGACGTGGGGATAGGCCACGAGTTCGTTCTGCACTCTGACGTCGTCACCCATCCAAAGCGTCTGGCCCGTCATGAAGTCGGAAAGAAGGAAGTAGGTTTTGCCAGGCTCCAACACAGTGCGCTGTTGTAACCGTTTCCTGTCGATAAACACCTCTGAAGAGTTGAGCAGGGGCATCTTCAGGGTAAAGCGTCCCAGCGAATCCATCATGGCGTAAGCGGTCTCTTCCTCATCAGTGAGGAAGTCATTAACGCTCACATTAAAGTCACCGCCTTGCCTCCTGGCCTCCTCTGGCATGTCCTTCATCCAACCGATGATGGTCACGCTGTCCTTCGGGTTGTAGCCGTTATCAACAAAGCCTGTGCGCGTGTCCTTCGTAGGATAGTCAGGCAGGGCGGCACCTGTTATCGGACTACAGGCAATCGCCTTGTTTTTGCCGATGGCAATCTGGCGCAGGCCATTTTTTATCTTACCGATGCGGATAGTAGTACCGTCGTTGAGCGTCAGCGTATAGGCATCTTTCTTCACCGTCTGGCTGACGATGTCCCACACCTTATTATTATATATGACATGCTGTTTGGCGAATCCTACCAGCCAGTCGCCCGTTGCCTCGTTGCGCCAGTAAGTGTTGGCAATGCCCGTGGGCTGGCTGTCAGCATCGTGCACGTTGGCAATGCTCCACGCATTGGGCTCTGCCACGCTTATCAGATATGTATTCTCAGGGATAGGCTCGAAGATGAGCGAGAAATCCACCTTCCCGCCTGCCGGGATGGTGTAGGGCTCGGTCAGCGAGATAACAGTGGCCCCTTTCACGGCGTATGTCTTCCCGTCAGCCGTTAGCATGGGCTTGGTGGCCAAGGGCACGGACTCGCCAGCCATCTGCTGAGGCACTTCAAGACGCAGGAACACCTCCGTGCGGTCGTCGTAAATCGCTACTTTTGTTACTTTGATGATGGGTACGTTGGCGTGGCCCGTCACAACGTTGTCCCATACTTTTTTCTGCGCCCAGCCCGTCATTACGACAAGGGCGAGCAGGATGGTGATGATAGTTGACTTCTTTTTCAACATAGCTGCGTTAGTTATTCGTATGAAATCTTAAAATAGTCGAGCAATGATTTGTACTGATAAAGTATCCATCTCTTCTATCGGCAAGCTTTTAGATCATATTCAGCTGCAAATATACCACTTTTTGCTGATAACGGCAAGAAATCATTCCGTATTCCTACATTTTAACGCCACTATGCCCTGCCAAAACTCTCATCTTTCCCTGCAATATAATTGATTTTGGTACACAATCTAATTGGAAGACATGAGCCGCATCACTGCGGCCCATGCTGTTCCCGGGATCTTCAAAAATATTAACCAAACACGTATCTGTATGAGCCGCATCGCTGCGGCCCACCATAATAAAACCTATATTGTTAGTAGTAGTATTATGTCATGGCTTCGTCATCTCGCCCAGATACTTCTCTATCTGGCTGGTGATGTACTTCTGCAACTTCTGTGCGCTCTTATTGTAATGAACGCTACTCGCTTCGTTGAGCTTCCTGTTCTGATAACGGTACATATCAATGATGAACTTATACATCTCCACCTGCTCATTTGGCGACAAGCAGTTGTCTTTCGCCAGTTTCACTAATCTATTGAAGTGAGTATCAATTGACTTGCTCAGAGTGAGAATCTTGTTGTAAAGCGACTCCAGTTGGGTTGTGTTAGCAGGATACGGTGTATTTTTAATCGCATCGAAGGTTTCATCAATTATTTGCGCATCGGCTTCGATGGCGTTTACTGTGACATTCGTTTTTGCCTCATCCTCTGGCGGTAATTTTCGCCCTAAATCTGCCACCTTGTCGTCTTTCGAATCCACGAATTTGAAGTCGCCTGTTATCGTGACGCTTTTTTGCTGAGGTGCAATCAGACTCTTTCCAGAGAATCGGCCCACGCGAAGCTCATAGTCGAGATCTTCATCGTAGTAGCCATTGTGAGTGGTGATGTGATAGGTTTCGCCTGGCACAAAGTCGAGGTTGGTCCACAAGTGGCATAGTGAGCCATCGGGCATAACCGTACGAATACGCCCCACCTTAGGCTTGTCGATATCCACGCTGAAACTAAAGTGTCTGTTCACTACAGGCATATACTCTATAAAAGCATCGTCGGCCTGCTTGTCCAGTTCCTCTAAAGTGTTGGCCATATATACCACATAGAGGGAGTCTGTCAGGTCGTTTCCTACACGCCCGTCAATCTTAAACGTCTTCTTCGAAGTTTCCTGATTCTTGGTATAGAGGTCTGGGCGCAGCGATGAAATGCCATAGATAGTGCCTTTGGCTTCAATACCGAGATCGTCCGTCTCCCACACGATGGCGTAAACATCGCGCAACTGGGGGTTCTCTATGTTCTTCGTAGCCAGAAACCACATCTCCTGTGAACTCTTCGTCCGGATAGGCAGCGTAGAGCTGCGCTGCCCGTCGGCGGTAACGACCTTGATATCGAACTGCTGACTGTTACCAGGCAGCAGGTGCAGAATCTGGTAACTGAACGGCTCGTCGGCCATGAAGTCCTCGTCGATGGTCTTTAGTTCCTTGATGTTGCAAATGAAGTGCGTGATGCGCTCGGCCGACTCGATGAGGCCGGTGTCAGGATTCTTCAGCACGGAATAGGTCTGGCCCTCCTTCATGCCAAACTTGTCTCTGATGGATTTGAGCAGACGGAACACGCGGAGCGGATACTGTTGCTCCTTGTCCGTCATGATGGTAAGGTCGTACTTCTTCTGCTCTTTCGACTTCGACTGTGCCAATGCTGGTGCGGCTGCGTTGCCCAAGATGAGCAACATGATGATAAGACGTTTCATAGTTCTTTATAATTGTTTGCAGTTTGTTCTAAGTTGTGTTTTGCAATCTCCAGTTCCAGTTGCACCCACTTCACGTAGGCATCGTCGGCCTGCTTCTTCAGGAGTGCGATTTCTTCTGGGGTATAGCGGTAGTTCTCTGGACGGGTGATGGGAATGTCGCGCTCGGTCAGCACGGCGGGTTTAAGTTCTGGCTCTTCTTTCACAGACGAGGCAAGGACAGCCTTTGCTTTGTCGCGGATTAGGCCCTCTGGTGTTTCCATCTTTTGCGTAACTTCCACCTCTTTCTTGGTTTCCATTCCTTGCCTAACAACTTTGCCTTTGTTGATTTCCATTCTTTGCATAAGTGCCACATCTTTGTTGTGCGTAGCCGCTCCCCTCCCTTGTAAGGGAGCGGTAAGGGGTGGGGTCGGTAACTTTTCCTCACTTTGGGCTGTTTTGATTACAGACCCCACCCCTATTCCCTTCCCTTGAAGGGAGGGGAATTGATGCGCAGTCTCCTGTCTCCCTTGAGGGGTGTGGAATGGCTGCTCAGTCTGCCATATTGTTACTACAACCATCATAGCAGCCACACATGCAGCGGCTATCCAAGGCCATATCCGGCGATGGTGGCTTGATGGTTTTGCAAACGCTTCCTCCTCCAATCGCTCCACTAAACGTTCGTTCAGGTTGGAGGGCATTGGTGGCTTTTTATCCTCGTGAAGTCGGATGGCTTCGCGCAGGTTGCCGTCCCTTTGGAGTATAGTGTAGATATCATTCTCGTTCATGGTCGCATTATTTCAATCATTTTGTAGAGTTTCTTGCGTATTCGGCACAGTTGCGAGCCGACGGTAGAGGGATTAGAGCCTGTGACGTAAGCAATGTCGGCAAGGCTCATGTTGTCGTAGTAGAACATCGTGATGGCGGCCATTTCGTGAGGAGGGAGCATTTCCAGCGCTTCTTCGAGAGCCTCGACAGTATGGCTGTTGCCTGCATTTTCTTCGGGCGTATCATCGAGACTGTTGAGTCCCAGGTCGTGTTCGTCCATATAGACGATGTCTGGTTGTCGGCGGCGCACGAAGTTGACGGACTCATGGTAGGCAATCCGGCAGAGCCATGTAGAGAGCTTTGCCTTCCGGCTGTCGTAGCCGCCGATGCCTCGCAATGCCTTTACGAACACATCCTGCCAGACCTCTTCGGCATCCTCCTGCCGCATCACGATGCGGCGCACCATCTGGAACACAGCGGGTCCATAGTCACCCACCAGCCGTTGGCAGGCAGCGCGGTCTCCCTTTCGCAGTTGCTCTATGAACAGTTCTGTCTCTTGTTCCATCATAATGCTCTTCTACTCATATATACACGCAAAACGAAAAAACATTGCATGATTTCGGAACTTTTTTCGTTCGCAGTCTGTTGCAGGGGAAAAAATGAGCCGCATCGCTGCGGCCCGTATTCATGCAAACTGATAGAGTTATTCGTATATAATCTTAAAACAGTCGAGCAATGATTTGTACTGATCTTGGGCGGTGAGGCAGGTATCGGTCAGAAAGCCGTTAATATGTCCCCATTCGTGGAGTCCGCGGTAATAGAACAGTTTGAGTTCATCGGTAATGATAAAAGGTACAATACCGTTGGCCAGACATTCCTTAAACATGATCAAACGGCCCACACGCCCGTTGCCGTCCTGAAAAGGATGAATCTGCTCGAAGCGTACATGGAAATCGAGGATATGTTCCAGCACCTTTTTAGATAAAATGTTCACGCTCGGCCATCTGCAAACGGGTTTGCATGGCTCTCTCTTAATCACATTTTTCATGCAATGGTTATAATCGCTGATAAGATTCTTCATCTCACGATGTACTTCTTGGGGAGGGCAGGTTTCTATACTACCAACTTCGTTAGGCAGGCGTTTGTAGTCGCCAACGGCAAACCACTCTTTCTGGCTGTCTGACGTACCTGTCTTTAACAGCAGATGGAGTTGTTTAATAAGACTTTCCGATAAAGGTTCCTCCGCATGGTCGATGATATAGTCGAAGCATCGGAAGTGATTCACCGTCTCAACGATATCATCCACATTAACAATCCCGTCGCTAATGCCGATGGTATTCGTCTCAAAGATAAAGCGCGTCTGGTCATGAGTCAGGCGGCTGCCTTCGATATGATTGGAGTTATAGGTAAGGTCAATCTGCGTACGATGATAGATGCCTCCTTTCAGCCGTGATGCTTTTTGCTCTCGCAGCATAGCCAGCAGGGGCGATACTTTCTTCCGCACATTTTTACGTTGCGGCAGAACGGCATCCGCAGGAATATTCCACGTTTTACCTGTGAGGAACGCTCCTTCAATCTTTCCGCTCGCACAATAGTTGCGGGCGGTACGTTCTGATATACCGAATTTCTCGGCGAACTGCATCACTGATATATACTCCATCTCTTCTATCGGCAAGTTTTTTTTCATTTTCCGTTGCAAATATACCACTTTTTGCCGATATCGGCAAGAAAATCACACCTTATTAGATAAAATGTTCACGCTCGACCATCTGCAAACGAGTTTGCATGGCACTCTCTTAATCACATTTTTAGATAAAATGTTCACGTTCGGCCATCTGCAAACGAGTTTGCATGGCACTCTCTTAATCACATTTTTCCTTCAATTGGTTACCATTATTTATGGAATACTGCGCCAATGATATAATAATGTGGGCAGTATTTGAAGTAGTCGCTGGTCTTGGCTTTCTCCTCAGTCAGTTCGGTCTCTCCACAGAAACGCCATCCTTTTGATTGCTCGTCCCACCAGAAAGAGCCGTAAAAGACAAGGGGAATGAAGGTGTCAAGGGCGAACGAAGTGGGCTGGTATGGCGCTTTTTGATAGCGGTAAACGGTTTGCGGAGCTCCCGGAATAGGTTTCAATATCAGTTTCCAAGGCGATGCATCATTGCGAGACGAACGCAGGGTGATGGTCTCGATGGAGTCCGACTGAATGGGAGAGAAGCCAATGGAGAGGGACTTTGAAAGACGGTATATGCCCCGTTCCATGTCGTCACCATCTTTTTCCTCATAGATACTCTTCTGGTCTTGCTCGTTAAAGTCCGAAATCATGGTCTTTGTCCTGAAGCCGTACAGTTTCTTCTCGTCAATCATCCCCTGCTGGTTATACTCGCGGATGACGATGGTGAAGCCCGACACGGAGTCGCGCAGAGACGAAATGTCGTAGGTGAAAACCTCGTAGCCGTACATAGCCATGTGTTCCATAAAGTCCTCGAGTGAGGCTTCTACTCTTTTGATTGTCTGCCCCTGCCCAGCCATTGCAACGAGGGCGAGCATTGCGGTGATGATGGTTTGCTTGTTCATATCTCATTCGATGTTTAATGCTTTCTTAATTATCGGCTCCAATTCCTCGGCATCTGTGGAGGTGGAGAGGATGGTGCCGTCGCGGTCGATGAGGTACATGGCACCGCCGGCATTGCCTGCTCCGTTCTTGCGCCACACACCGTTCTCGTCGTTCAGTTCCAACAGGCTCGTCCACGGGTAGCCGTCCTTCCGCGCTGCATTTTCCATGTCTTCTCGCTTGCGTTCGCGGGCTATGGCTACGACTGTAAATCCTTTGTCCTTGTACTTCTCATAGACGGGAATCATGGCCTTGCTGTGCCGACGACAGGGACCGCACCACGATGCCCAAAGGTCGATGAGAGCCACTTTCCCACGGATGAGCGAAGAGATGGGCACGAGTTGGCCATCGGTGTTGCGGATATCGTAGTCAATGTAGGGCTTGCCGGGCTGGAAGCGAAGTGCTGTTAAGGCAGTGGTTATCTGTCCGTGAACGGGATGACCTTTATACAAATTGCATAGTTTTGATTCGTAGAGTGCGACCATTTGCTCATGCGGCGTGGCGTCGAAATTCTGGTATACGTTCGCATACCTGAGCATTTCGATTGACTGCAATACGTGGTAGTAAGCCCAAAGCATGGGGTGTTGCTCGTAATATTCTGCTCGGAACGGATAACTGAGACGGCTTAAACTGTTGGCACGCTGGAACAACTGCCATCCTTCATCTGTATAACTCTCGCGCTCGTTGTCATAATAGTAGTCCATTACATGCTCAACGCTGTCAACGTATGCCTTGGGCAGACTGTCTCTATCAAGATTCTTCGCTATCTGCATGAGTGACAGGAATTCAGGCTTGAAGTATTTTTCTTTGTGCTCTTCCAATTCACGGTCTATCCTCTCCATTTCGTTACGAAACCGAACGCCCGCAACACTGTCCATCGCCTGATGCAATCGGCCTTCGTCGCCAGTGCTCTCTATCTTTGGAGCCTTGTCGCCAAAGATTTCTATCCTTACTGTTCCGTTCTCCACGATGAACCATCCGTAATAGTAGCTTGAAGTCTCTACATATTGTTTATAGGGAATGACCTCGTACATTTCGGGAACGTCCGTTTCTATATCACACTCGAAGTGACCATTTACGGCCTTTTGATGCCATTCTGGTGCATCATTGACGCGCAGGTCTGTCCCCCTCTTGCAGATGACGACTTCATCGCCCCATTTGTTATCAACAAACTTGCCTTCAATGTGGCATTTCACTTGTGCCTGTCCCGCCAAAGCGACGAGTGCGAGCAGGATGGTGATGATGGTTTTCTTTTTCATATTATTATTTTTTCTCTAATTCTTTCAATAGTTCTTCCTCCACGTGATTGTGTGGCAATTCCCGGAAGCGGCCTTGTCGATCCATCAGGATATAGGTGGGCCAGACCCGAATATGGAAACGTTTCTGCAAGGCATCCATCTGCTGCTCATCGACGCGAAGATGTTCACCACGGATGCGCTTGCGATAGTCCTGCCAGCGGTCGGCGGGCGAAGTATGGTCGGTGAGATAGACAAAAGCGAGGTCGGGATGTTTCAGCTTTGTGTCTTTTTCCGGCTCCATCGCATTCATCGCCACAATGCAGCCATGACACCATGTGGCCCAGAAGTCGATGAGCACCACCTTGCCGCGATAACGACGCTGAAGATCTTCGAGCACGTCACTATACACATCGTGCTCTATTCCCTCCTGTGCGGCCTCCAACTGTTGACAAAGTTTGTGGAAATAAGGCATTTGCACACCGTTCATGGCACCCTCTGGCAGACTTCCATATAGTTCGATGTGGCGAGGATAGCCTTGCACGATGCGCATATCGTGGACGTAGTCGCAAGGATTGTCGCCCGATATGGCATCCCAGAATTTCGGAGTGGTGATGTGCGTCAGGTCGAGGCTGCGGAAGTAGGCACGATAGTTGGTGTTGGTGCCCAGTGAACGGAATCGGGCAATCTGTTCTTGGCTGAGGGGGCGGTTTTCCACATAGTTTCCGGGCGATGCTCCATCACGTCGTGCAGTCAGGAAGTCTTGCACCTGGGTATTATCCCACAGCCAGTTCTCGGTCCTTACGTCGTAGGCCAGTGCGCAGAACTGTTTGGCGCAGAGAGGCAGTCGCCCGTCTTCCATGACACGGCGTTTCAAATAGTCGCGCCAAGTCAGCATTCCTTCAGCATAGACAGGGGCCAGCGGTTGGTTCACAATCAGCTGCCGCTCGTAGTTCTCATCCCATCCAAAACCGTCGATAAAGGGCAGATAACGGTGAAGGGCTGTATTGAGGTCGGCATATCTTCCTTCGAACCAGAGGCACGGTTGCTTGTCGAAACCATACTCTTCAGTAATGACATGCCGCTCCAATTGCTCTGCCGTCAGTGTGTCCTTCTGACCGAAGCCATAATCCTTGGGCTGCATCTGCCACTCTCTGTGGCTACGGCTGGTCTGAGTCATACGTTCTACATCTACATATACGTCTGCCAATTCACCTGGCCATAAGTAGAAATGTTTGGAGAAGCCATTGCCTATGCTGAGTGATGCCATGCTGGTGCCGCGTTGAGGGAAGCGGACGATAGCCAGTCCGTTTTCGTCAGTGAAGCCCGTATGGTTATCAGCGATATATGGGAAGAAACTGCTTACAGCCAAGCACACAATCTTTGTGGAAGTCTTGTTAGCCTCCCAGTTAAGGATATGCACCCGTACCGTTGTGGTATCTATTTCAAACGATGGTTCCGGCAGCGGTGCCTCCATATTCATCTGGTAATTTTTTACGTGTTCGGGCAAATCTGTTGGTGTCAGCGCCTGCCCAGCGGCAGTCTGCGCCGTAAGCGTCAGCAGGGCGAGGAGGGTGAGGATGATGTTCTTATTCATATTTGTCAGAATCTTTCTGCGAGTTTCTTTAGTTCGGCGCTTTTGAACTGGCCGACGTGGAAGTCGTGCTCGATGAGTTTGCCATCCTTACTGACCAAGGCACCACGAGGAATGGCAGTGAAGTTCAGCATGGTCTCGAACTGCTTCCATTCGTTGTCGGTGATATAGATGTGCTCGCCCTTGATGTTGTTGTCAGCCATCCATTTCTCGCCAGATGCTTTCTGGTCTTCGGTGGTGATGTAGAGGAACTTGACGGCCTCGTCCTTCATATCCTCCACGAGTTTCTTCTGACTCATCATACCCGCACGACATGGGCCGCAACTCATCGCCCAGAAATCGAGGAAGAGGGTGCTGCCCTTGTAGGGTGATACTATCTTGTTCCACAAGGCATTTTGCTCTTCTGTCCAGTTGTTACCTTTTTCGTCTCCACCTGTTTCGGTAGCCTTTACGAAGTTACGGTACTCATTTACGATGGCTTGTGCCACCTGCACGTTCTGTATGCCAGCCAAGGTCTCACCAACTGTGTTTGCCATGTAATCAAGTATTCCATCACGGTGTCCATGTTCATCAAGTCGACCTAACTTGTCTTCCTTCAGGTTATTATCCATATGGTTAACAATATCCTGTGAGAGACGGAGGTCGTTCATGAAGGTACCCGCCATACTATAATCATCGCGGCGTCGCTGACCTACAATAATACCTTGCTCGTTGGTTATGGTCTCCCATTGCCAAAGCAACGGACTGAAGAGTGTACGATTCACGAATACCCACTGGTTGCTTTCGCTCACGGCAAGAGGGTTGTTGTAGATGAGTTCCTTATTCTTCAAAAGCGTACCATAGACAGCCTTCAGGTCAAGCGGAACGTAATTGGAATTCGGCTCACTCTTCCAACTGCCATCTTCAAGTTGTGTGTTGATGGTCTTCTTGTAGTCATAGCTATCCGCCACATCTTCTATCTCAATGCATTTGTTGGCCACGGCCGATATCATAACGAGATCCTTACCCATGGTGCTCAACGGAGAGTTGATGAGAGCCTGACGGAAGGCCTCGTCGGCAATTATCTCGTTGGCCTGACGAGCCCAACGCTCAAGCATGGGCTGGATGACATCCTTACCCTTCGCTATCATGGCTTCAGCTTCTTTGTAGTTGTATTCCTTCCTGCCATATTTCTCCAAGTATTTAGGCAGAAGGGTGTTTATCATGGCTGATTCGCTGTTGCTGCGGAAGGTCTTGAAACGAGGCCCTCTGCCATCAGGAGCCCCTTCCATGGTGGTGAACATCTCGAGCGTGTCACCAGGAGCGACGTAGATATCACCGAAAGGATTTGTATAAACAAACTGCTGATGAGGAATATCGAGTTCGAGCGTGTAGCAGTTGTTTTCATCCATCGAAGCAACTGCATTCTCCTCGTGGCGCGTAATCTGATCAGACACCCTTGCCGAAACATCGGGAAGCATACTTGCAAGTTCCCTTGGTGTCTTTGTCACGTAAATCTTAACCAGTGCCTTTCCAGATGGAAACCCATTCTTGTAAGGTTTGTTGCTGAAGTGCCATGCGGTGTCGGGGGTGAAAGGACGACTCATATAGTAGTCGAAATCAAGTGATTCAGGGTCGAACACCTTTGACTTTTTAGAGGCCTTTGCCTTTGGCTGCAACCTGATGCCATAGAAGTTTCCCAATGGATTATTGCCCACCTCTATATAATTAAACTCCTTCACGCTTGCATCCAGCGGTTCGAAGTATATGGTGCATGGTGTGCCGTCGGCAGTAGCCCGCTCTTGAGCCTTTACGCCTTCCACACGCAAGAACTTAAACTCCTTGCCTGTGTTGCGGTCTGCAAGCACGGTGTTGTTGAGGATTGACGAGCCCTGTCTGAGAACACCTCTTACGATAGTGGCCTCTTTCGTCAGTTCAATCTCGGTAATCTCCATCCACGAAGCGGAGTATTCAATGTCCGGATTCTTAATCACTTTTCCCGCCATCACTTGCAGCGAGACTAATAAACTCAAAAGTGTTGTTGTAATAAATCTCATTGTCTATTTTTTTTTGATTGTTCATTTTATTATATATACGACGTTTTTGCAGAAAAATCCCGCTGAAAGAAGTTAAATATTTCTAATGATTTGGATAGGTCGCTCTGGCTAATGGAAAACATGAGCCGCATCGCTGCGACCCATGTAGTAACCATAATTGTACCTAAAAAAGTAACCATAATTGTACCTAAAAAAGTCATTGTTTAGAACTGTACAGTCCCTTTAGCACGGAACTGAGCTCGTCGACGTTACGGGGGCAGGCCACGATAGTGCCTTTTGCATCGATGACGATCAACTCTGGATAGGAACGGATGCCGTAGGCGGCAAGTGCGTCGCGCGGGTTGGTGTCTGGATGGGGCATGAACTGCGGCCATGGCAGTTGGCGCTGCTTTACTTCCTCTCGCCATCTCTGCACACCGAAACTGAAAGCCAAGGTGACGAACTCCACACCGCGGGAATGGTAAGCCTGGTAAAGCGTCTTCATGGACGGATGGATTTCAGAACCATCACCGCCCAGGCCATGCCAGAAATGCAGCACGACATACCCCTTGCCGACGTATTCGCTCAGCAGATGTGGGCGACTCTTCGTGTCCACCAATTGGAGGTCGGTGTAGGGAGTGCCGGGACGGCGCTTCTCCAGTCCTTCCACGTATTCGCGCATCGGTGCCAACAGGATGTGATGCGAGAAGGCATAGTCGTCGCTGAGGTAAGGCTTCAGTTCCTCGTAACTCATTTCGGTATAGACCTGACTGAGTGCATAGGCAGAGAGGATGTTGTCTCGGTTTTCACGGACTGCCTTGAGAAGCCGTTCGCCGCGCTGGCGGTTGATTTCTGCTTTTTTCTGACTGTCGGACTCATGAAGTTCGGCCAGTCGCTCACGTTCTACTGTCTGTAGGAAGTCGTTCACCTTTTGGCTGGCCTTGCTGCCCTTTACTGTCTGGTGCTCCATGTCCGCAATGATAGGCTTTCCGTCTGTATAGAAGAAAACAGCATCACTGTTGTCAAGATACACCCGACAGATCTCGTTCTTAGGCAACTTGCAGGTGAGAGAGAACTTGCCATCGACTACTGGGCACGTCCCCATAGGCTCCAAAGTCACATTACGTCTTACGGAAGTATTCTTTCCACTCGATGGTGCCGTACCGGATATCTGGCACTCCACCATGTCTTTCTCCACCGATTCGTTCATCAGCATACTGTTATAGACAATCGTCTTCGACACCTGCGAAGTGGTGATTTCTGAAGCGACAAATGGCGCACGTGTGACATCTGTGTCTCTGTCACCCTCGTATAATTCACTCTTCTTGTAAATCATGTAGCAGGAATAAGCCAGGATGCCCTTCAGGTTTTCATTTTTTGCGCTATCCACTAACGGCTGGATGCTGCTCAGCAGGTCGAAATACTGCTCTTTTGTCAGTTTTCCATTAAATGCGTTGCATGCCTTGTTGAGCACCACCCCTGCTGCCGTCTGTCCTTGCGGCGTCTCGCGCTGGAATATCTCGCAGGTGCGTTTCACCTTAGCCATGAACTCTTCTGTGCTCCCCATGTCCTGGGCAGTAAGGGGGATTATTTCCCTTCCCCCTCGGGGGAGTTGGAGGGGGCTCCTAATAATAAATGGTCTGTCGTCCATTTTCCTGCCGCTGATTTCATAAACCATGCCATCCATCAGGAACGTATCACCGATTTTCTTGTCTTGGTCAACGGTCTGGTCCCACATCAGTAGCAGGGCATAGATGCTGCCGTCGGGCTCTTCAAAGGAAATCAGACGGATATTCTTGTTGAGGTCGAATGTCACGGATTGCACCATCGGATGTTGGGCATCCATCATAAACTGGAACTTAACGCCTGGCAAGGGCGAATCTCCGTCGCTGGCATCATGGAAATAGATGGTTTTGGCATTCACGGCCTCCGACCTAAGAGCCTTCTCCAAATCCAACATCCTGGGTGTGAACAACGGACCGTAGTACTTGCCGCCCAACTCATCATCGATGGCAAACTGCTGGGCAAACTGATATACATTCAGTCCGTCTTTCGAGAAACTGAGCCGGTGTACGCCGTATTCCTTCGACTCCACAAAGGCGCTGAGTTTTTCCCGTATGTTGCTGGAGTGAGTAGTCTGTGCATGGCACCAACCACCATCACCCAACAGCCAACACCCAACACCCAATAGGGCTGCTATGGTTATGAAAAGTCTATTCTTCATCTTGCTCTGTTTTTAAGTCATACATGTTATCTGCCGTCTGCGGGCGGCCCTCTTTGTCGAGGGTGTGCAGGATATAGCTGTTGACGATGCGCTGCAGTCGCTCGTCAGCACGTATCACCTTGTTCATCCTTTCTATGTAGAGGCTTTCGTCCACTTGGGCCAGTTCGCGTTCTATCTTGTCGATATAATAGTCCAGGCTGTCGGTTGCTTGAGTGGTTCGTTGCGGTGAAACCGCAACATTCTGAACGTGGGGGGGCGTTTGGGGAGTTGGGGTTGTTCGTGTAGGACGTTGGCTGGCCGTTTCGCTTTTAGCTACAGGAAGCCCCCTCCAATCTCCCCGAAGGGGGAGGCTTTTGATTCTCCCCTCCCTTTGGGCGGGGGCGGGCTGTTGTGGGCGGGGTTGCTCCGTCTTTGCCAGTTCTTCTTTAGGCAGCAGCGTCATGCCAACACCAATGATGATGAGCAGACAAGCGGCAGAGGCTATCCAACGAAGGAGTCTGGTTCTCCCCTCCCTCGGGAGGGGTTGGGGGATGGGTTTTTCCAATCTCTCCATCAATCGGTCGGTGAAGTCCTCCGGCAGCATCATACGCTCGGCGTCCTCATTCCTGCGCTGCAAGGCTTGGCGCAGTCCTCTGTCTTTATAATCTTCCTTCTTCATTCTTCCTTCTTCATTTAAAAGATTCTTCACTCTTCATTCTTCACTCTTCACTTTCAAGACTTCTGATGGTGATGGCCAGTCTTTTGCGTATCCATTGCAACCGCGAGTGGAGGTAGCTTTCTTCACGTTCCGTGATGATGGCTATTTCGCGCATCGGGCGATTGTCAAAGTAGTAGAGATTGAGCAGCATCTGGTCGTCGGGCTTCAGTGTTTCGATGGCTCTTTCCATGAGTTCCACGCGGTCGGTATCGTCCAGCAGGGCGTCGGTCTCTTCGTCAGGAAAGGCGTCGAGCCTTTGTTGTTCCACTTCCACCATGTGCAGCGATTTGTGCTTTTGTCGGTAGTGCTTCAGGGCTGTGTGGTAGGCTATGCGCATGAGCCATGTCTGGAAGCTGGCTTGCCGGGCATCGTAGCGGTCCAGGCTTTGGAAGACTTCCATCAGCGTGTCCTGTGTTGCCTCCTCGGCTTCTTCAGGCGAAGGAATCAGGCGGGCCACCATCCGCAGCACTTGCCCGGCATACCGGCTGGCAAGCTCACGGAACAGCGCGGTCTGTCCGTCGAGAATGCGGCTGATGAGCAGCGTCTCGTCTTCTCTGGCTTTGGATGTATTGCCTGTTGTTATTTCCATTCGCTCAATGTTCTCACTTATATATTACCACTTTTCCGGTAGATCTATAATCTTAGGATGGATTTTTTTTCTAACTTTCCACTTTTGCCTGTAAAAGTACGGATTATTTTTCAAAGCCATTATCTTTTGCTGTTTTTTTCGCAAAAGATAAGATTATAATGGAAAACATGGGGTGTAGCGATGCAGTCACGAGCCTGTACTTCGTCGTGAGAACTCACAAAGACTACACGTGAGGTGTTGTCAGAATATTTCGCAATTATTTAAGGGTTGTAAAAATATGCTAATTGAAAGAAGTAGAGAGATCGGAGTGTACAGAAATGTCCAAAAGTTCCTTTTTGTGCAAGTAAAGTCTATTTGGGATCCAAGTAGAGTCTGATTAGGATGCAAGTAAAGTCTGTTTTGAACCTAAGTAGAGCCTACGTAATGTTTACGTAGACTCTGGTTCAAGTCGTTCCAGACGTTTCTAACACCTGTTCCACTGTTATCTACGATTCATTCCGCCGTCACCATCCACTTGTAGATGCCGTCGGAACGAGTGAAAGCACCGATCGGAACTACCCTTAGATGACGTTTCTTCGAAAAAGCATGATTCTTACTTTTGATTCTTTGTTGGGTGGCCTTATGGGCACCCAACAAAGAGTCATTCTGTCCTTTTGCCACATAAAAACGGTGTTTTCGGGATGCAAAAATGGTGTTTTTGACCCCTAAATACTATGTTTTTTGACTCTAAAAACATAGTTTTTGCAAGTCGGAAAAGCTGAATTTTACTAACACATTCATTATCAGCACCTTATCAGACACCGTCAGAATCGCTCATTTTCGACCGAGAGGACGGTTGGTTCTCTCCGTGCCCGTATTTTGCGTTAAACGATATTAATTTATCAAGATTATTCAGAAAATTAACAATCGCCGAACAAGAATAGTCGCCTGCGGCGAGAATATAAGAAAGAAATGAGTCTTAGTCGTTGTTGCTACCTTAAAGCGACATTGCGGATGACGAAGGCTCCCTTGCCGTCGCCTTCCTTGAAGTCGAAGGAGTCGGGAATGGTATCGAACGGCTCGAAGGTGAGCGTGAAGTCTGAATAGCTCAAGTTGCTCACGAAGTCTTCGGTGGCATCCGTTGCTTTCACGGTGGGATAGTTGTTTTCGTCAAGCGAAAGATTAAGGAAATCAAGGGGACTTGTCCCTCCGATTTCAAAATAACAGATTATCAAAATACAAATCGAACGTTTCAGGGTCATCTGACATCCATTGCAGTACCTTTCCGTCGGGAGCAATCAGTACATAGGTCGGGTATCCCTGAACTCCATAGAGCGTTGCCACATCGTCGGTACGCTCTCCATTTAGGACATGTAGCCAGGGTAGTTTGTGACGCTGCACTGCCGCATGCCATTTCTCCTTCGTATCATGGCACGCGATACCTATGACTTCCAGTTTGTCACGGTGCTGCTCATAAAACGCTTTCAAATGGGGAAAGGACCTGATACATGCCCCGCACCAGGAACCCCAGAAGTCGAGCATGACATATTTACCTCGCAGTGATGACAAAGCTAACATTTTACCATTAATATCCTCCAATGCAAAATCAGCAGCCTCCTCCCCGATTTTGATGGCCTTGGCTGTTATCGAGGTGAAGGCATCTGATTCGGCTTTTGCAGCAATAAAGAAATCATAGAGCCGTTTCATGACACCTTGTCTTACCCGTTCTGTCAGCACAGGCAGGCATTTCCTGAAATTGATCATGCCAGAAAGATAACGCATCAGATACACAGAGCCATCACTATCGGGATGGCTTAACACGTATTCCACAATGGCACGATGTTTAATGGGTTCGTCAGTGATTCCCTTAACAACTGACTCCGCTTCTTGGAGTTGGAGAAATGTTTTGGAAGTCTTGCTGATGGTTATGGTATCAATGGGCTGATAACCATAATACACAACGAATGTTGTATCCGCTTGTTGTGCAGATACGGTCAGCGTTACAACTGCTGACAACAGTGTAAGGATGATTCTTTTCATATCGTTATCTGTTTCTAATTACTCTGAATGTAAATGTCTGACAGCCCATCAGTCCTGTGCCGTCGATAGCCTCCACGATGCCAATAAACTCGGTGTTGACATCTGCAGCGTTAAAGGATATTTCCGTTTCTCCCTTCTCATTGGTCAGCACAGCAGGCTGCCATTGCAACAGGTTACGGGGATCAGGCATTGGGGAGGTAAGTTCAACAGGGTCTGGCTCGTAGAACTCACGCTGGGGATAATAACCCTGAGCCTTCCACATTCCGTACATCCGCAGCAGATCTTCCTCAGTGTATTGTGGTCTAGAATACCTGATACTTGAGATGTCTGTCACTACCCAGTTGCCATCACTACCTACTGGCTCATATTTAATCAGTTCGTAATTCTCACCTCGTTTGGGCATAAGTCGCTTACCTGAATAAGTGGTTACTGAGCATCCATCGGGATGATGGGAATAGCCTTTATAGTTGTTCAGGTAATGTGATGCCTGACCAGCTTTACACTCACAAACCCACTCACCACTTGCCATTGTAGCCAGACTGTCAAGATAACCCGTCACTTTGTCGCGATAGGGTGAACGTCGTTTGGCCGTAACATAGATATCTTTTAATACTACCGTTCCAAAACCATTGGTAATAGCCCGTTCTCCGTTGGCTGTCTCATAGATATAGTTCTGCGGTAGGTTTCTTGGTCTGCCTTGCTGATAGAAATTGATGCTGTCGAACGGATTGATAATTGTCAGTTTTGCCTTGTACTTTTCGCTCAGCAGTGGCTTCAGGTAGATATTTCCGCGCATAGTCATCATCTGGTCTGGCGTAAATTCAAAGCATCCAATGGAATCCGTCAAGATGAAGCAGGAATCACTCCGGAGCGAAAACGCACTGATTAGTTGCATTTTGTTGGTGAGTTTGTTGCTGGTTGTTTCTTTACCATACAACCCGTCCGTCAAAACTTGTCGTCCTTTTATCGGCTTCTCATTCCAGACATAGGAACGCCAGCCTTGCGTCATCAGTAACAGGTCAAGTGCCTGTAAACGGTCTTCGTTCCGTTCGTCAAAATAGTAAGTAGGGTTGAAGATGTTACCCCGAATTTCTTCGGACAAATGACAATGGGATAGGATATTCTCATGCCCAGGCAGATAGAGATAGGCTTTGTCGAAGATACTTACGGCCAGTTCTGCTTTGAGAGGCAGACCAGAAGAATCAGTGACTTTCAGACATACTTTTCCCTCGTCGCGTCTGTTGTATTGCTGACGGTCTGTTGAAACGGTGATGTTCAGCTGTTGCGTAGGGTTGACATATACCAATCGTTCTGCAACAGGATAGTCGTTTTCGTCAGATAACGTTATTTCAGTAATCCCTTGTAATGGAAACCTATCTATTGGCAGTCTGACTATTTGCTGACCTTTTACTATTCCCCTGGCACTACAGCAAGGAACACCTCTTTGTTTCGCAAATACCGTGAAAGGATGTGGGAGACTATCGGATGAGGATACAAGCATTGTGACGCTGGTATTATTGTTGCGTAATACGCGAAGTGCCATACCTGTCCGTTCTATTGCTGGAAGTGAGTATGTCCTGCCATCAGTTAGTACCACCTTATAATCCTTACCCTGTCGTGGTGTTAAGGCAAACTTACCCATTCCATCATGCACACTTATGAATGATGCAATTTCTTTCCCATCCTCCAAGACCTTGCCTGTGACATCATCAGGAAACCCTTTTCCGTATGTAGCCTTGAAAGCCATCACGCAGTTGATACCATCTACCAAATGGCCACCCTCGGGGAGCAGGTCAAAACGGTGCTTGGCCGTCAGCCTATGTATTGAATCGCGCTTAATAGCCTCTGTAGAAATGGAATCCATTTGTGTAATACGGTCTATCACCCGAATCCGTCTTGGATGAATAGTTGTAGTGGTGTCAGCCGTAAAAGAAGATCTGGTGAAGCCTTCCATATAGTATTCTCCCTGTTGCCATTTGTCACTGATATAGATATGCCCGTCGCCTCGTCCTAATATCAGGGGATATTTCTCGCTCCATACAACATCACCTTTTTCGTTTCGCATTTGCAGATAGAGCGTTTGACTTTTATCTGACAAGACCAAAGTCTGCCTATCCATCAGATATGCCTTGAACCACAAATCTTCTCCTGTCTCGCATATCTCTTTAGATGGCAGCAGATACACTATATCACGATTCCCATTAGCAAAGACATTGCAGTCCTTTAAGCTGTCGGTTTGAGCCATTTCGGATGTCGCTGCTGACAGCATCGCCAGCAGGAGCAGAAATTGTCTGTAGTGTCTCATCGTGTTCATATTCATTTCGTTTTATTGCCATTCCGAGTTTCCTCTTCTCCATGAAGTCTGCGGGCAATGTCGGTGTATTAGCGTATTTGCGGCGTAGTGCTTCGCGGAGGTCGGTGTCTTTGAATGTAATCATATTACTTGCTTGCTGCTTCTAATTCTTTGCGGATGACATCATTGCCGGGGAAACCGATGCTCTTGTAGGTCTTATGGCCTTTGGTGTCATAGATGGCGTAGGTTGGGATACCACTGGACTCGTAGTGACTGAGGATGTAGTTGTTTTGTTCTTCAGTCAGGTAGTAGTGGTCACCGTCGATATCCTTAATCATCTTCTGCCAGGTGGTCGGAGGTGACGAGGGCGAGGCGATGTAAATAAACTGGACGTTCTGCCCCTTCATCTGCTCCTTCATGGGTGCCATCGTCTTGTGCCCTGCACGACAGGGACCGCACCCTGTTTCCCAAAGGTCGATGAGCACGGCCTTGCCCTTATACTTGTTGAGGATGGTCTGGAGGATGTGTTCAGGGGCCACATCGTCGTATTTCTTGAAGAACACGCTCTCATTGCTAGCCAATTCCTCGGCTATTTGCTGCTCATCCTTCGCATAGATATAGGAATGAATCTCTGCTAATTTCTCTTCGAATCCTTTTGGCGCACGGGCAGCGATATTCTTTTCCACTTCTTTCAACTGTTCCTTGTGTGGAAAGTCTTTTCTATACGTTGCCCATCTGGATATGCCGTATAGTGTACTGATTGTAGCAGCATCCACAGGCAGCGAGGGCAGAATATCCATTTGTTGCTTCATCCATATCATCGTAACGGAGTCTTTTTTTGCCCGAGACGCATTAGCCAAGTCCATCTGCAAGCTTTCAGTCAGCACGTCTCGACAATACTCCGTCAGACGGTTCTGGGTCTGCTGTTCAGGTATCGGACTCTCCACCTTCCATAAGAGATTAAGGCAGTCATTGCCCGTCACTTTCACAGTCACACCAGGACGCAAGAAGATTAGTGTATGGGATCGAGTGCAGCCTTCGCCAAGAAAAGAGAGGAAACTCTCGGTGAACTCCACAACGGGCAGGGTGTAGGCGAACCGTCCAGCTTGCACGGTATCTACAACAGTTGACGTACTGCCAGTACCGGCAAACACCAATGTGCCGTCTTTCAGAGCGGGTGAATAACCAATGACAGTTGCTGTCTTTGTCTGGGCCTGCCCTGTCATTGCCACGAGGGCGAGCATCATTGTAATGATACTTTTCTTCATAATCGTTTTGTTTTTATTTGTTATCGTTGAATATCTCTTTGAGTTTCTCTTTCAGTTCCTCTCCATAGATATTTCGGGCTATGATGGTACCGTCGGGGGTAAAGAGGATGGTATGCGGAAGGGCATCAATTCCATAGAGCGTAGCGGGGATGTTTTGAGCATTGATGATTTGTGGATATGGGATGCCGAGGTCGCGGATGGCTTGTTCTGTCTCTTCTGGCTTGTCGCGGAAGGCGATACCAAGCACCGTCAGCCCTTTCTCCTTGTACAGCTGATAGAGGCCGATCAAGTCGGGTATCTGCTGTCGGCATGGGCCGCACCACGAAGCCCAGAAGTCTGCAAGTACATATTGGCCACGCCCCACATAGTCAGAAAGTCGCGTCGTCTTTCCGTTGTACTCTACGGCAAAGTCCTTGAACATTTCGCCTTCTTCCTGTGACAATGCTGCTTCTGCCTTTTCTTTTACTTTTATGATGTTCGGATGATTTTGTACTTCGCTACAACTTTGATTGATAAGTGACAATAGGACTTCTGGTTCCGCCATATTGTCGTCAAGCATCAGAAGCAACGGAATAGCCAACACGTCGTCCTTATGCTGAATGACAAGTCCTTTTAGTGTCTCTGTAAAATCAGGAGTATTGCGTTTAGAAAGAGTCTCTGATAAAACATTATTGCGAACTGTTCCGCTAATTACAGGAATCTGGCGGTTGCCATCAAACATGATGTCGCCCGGCTCGATGATAATGGGTAATCTGGATTTCTTGCTCTTTCTATCCCCATTGACTTCAGCGGAGGACCAAATGCAGAGCATTGCACAGAAGGGCTTGTCGATGGTTCCGTTGATTGTGAACACGCCGTCTTGGATGGTGCATCTTGTAGTCACTTCATTCGTTGCGATGTTCATGATGGTAACGGAATCGAAACTAACACCTTGTTTCGCAGTTGCTTTGGCCACCTCAGATAAGTTTCCTTGAATAGTGTAATTCTTCGTCTGTGCCTGCCCCGTCATTGTGACAAGAGCTAGCAGGATGGTGATGATGTTTTTCTTGTTCATGTTCTAATAAAATTTGATTCCGAGGATGTAATAATGAGGGCTGTTTGGGGTAATATCAGAGATACTACCGCAACAGCGGGTTACCTTATCCTCCGCATCATACCAGAATGAAGAATAATAGACGAGTGGAATGAAGGTTTCCTTTTCTAATGGCGATGTGGGTTCGAAAGGATCCGACCTGTATGAGTAAATATACTTATTTTCACTCTCCCAATAGATTTGCTTGAGTTTCAACAAGGAATGGTAGGAAAGCGTGTTCTCCCAACTGAAACAGTATTGGGCTAATGAATCTGTTTCTGAAGGAAGAAAGCCGATAATCAGTTTGTCGCCCCTTGCCTCAAAATAGTATGGGAATAAGAGACGAGGAGAGTCCTCGACTTCTTTCCTATTCACAAACTCCCTGCAGTATATTTCCACATTCCGGCCTTTTATCGCACTGACATCGAAACTATATGCCTGATAGCCCTTGGCATTGAGCAGCGGGATATAGTCACTGATTGCTGTCTCGTTCATTTTAATCTCCTGGGCCAATCCCGTCATTGCTACGAGGGCGAGTATTATCGTAATTATTGTACGCATGTTCATAATGGTTTATTCTACTGAAACATTACGGATGACAAATGCCCCCTCTACGTCGCCCTCTATGAAATCAAAGGTGATGGGGATGGTGTCGAACGGTTCGAAGGTAAGCGTGAAGTCGCTGTAGTTTATTTCGCCTATGTAGTCTTCCTTGGCAGTAAAGTCGTTTACCTCAGGGAAGTTGTCAACATCGAGTTTGATGCCGTCAGCTGCTGTTAGTTTATACTTCTTTCCATTGGCCGTGAGATAGGAATCCTTGGCAATGCGGAACCAATACCCTTTCTTTGTATAATAGCGGAAACTGACCTTGGTACCTTCTGCATAGGCATCGACATGACGCACAACGAGCCCCAGATTAGAACTGTTGTCCTGTTTTGGGCAGTTAAAGGTCTCCGCCATTCCCAAGAAATATCCTGGTTGATAGCCCACAGCCTTCCAAATGATGCGCTTATCAGGTGAAATGAGGACATAATAAGGTATGGCGCCTTCGTCGCAATATCTGCTGGCGATGCTGCTTCCCTTCTTGCCGTCGTTCCAGTTCTTCCATACAATGCTTTTACTGAAGTCGTTGGTTTTCCAAGTGGAGAGATCATCCTGACAGATGCCGACGATTTCCAGCTTATCCTTCATTCGCCCATAGGCTTCACGCATCTCCGGTTCAGACATCCGGCATGGACCGCAGCCGATGCCCCAGAGATCGAGTAGCAGGTAACGGCCATCCGACAGGCCTTCAAGGAGATGATGCTTGTTGCCCTGCATGTCGAAGAGTTCAGCATCAACGGCCTCTTCGCCTATCTGGAGAACATGCGGTGGATAAATATAGGTGTGAATCTCTGCCAACTGGTCTTCAAACCCTTTTGGTGCACGGGCAGCGAAAGACTTCTCCAGATTCTTCAACTCTTCCATGTATGGGAAGTCTTTCATGTTCTTCAGCGGCCTGGATATGCGCCATAGGTAATTTAAAGACGCTGCATCCACAGGCAATGAGGGCAGGATATCCATCTGCTGTTTCATTAACACCACGTTGATAGAATCTAACTTATTCCAATCTTTCTTCTGACCGATTTGGATAAACTCCTTTATCGCGTCACGACAATGCTCGGTGATACGGTTCATTGTCTGTTGCTCAGGAATCGGGCTTTCCACCTTCCATAGCGGGTAAAGGCAGTCTGTACCCGTCAGTTTTATTGTCACATCATGCTTCATCATAAGGGAGAAAGAGTAATTGGGACAGCCTTCACCCTCTAATAAGAGATAGCCCGCTGAGAGTTCCTCAATGGGTAGCGTGAAGGCGAAACGCCCGCTTTGAACGGTATCTACAACAGATAATGACATACCAGTTCCGGCAACCACCAGCGTGCCGTCTTTCAATGCGGGTGAACTGCCTGTTATGGTTACAGTCTTTGTTGTCTGTGCCTGTCCTGCCATTGTGACGAGGGCGAGCATCATCGTGATAATACTTTTCTTGTGCATATTCGTTTGTTTTATTTGTCATTTGGGGAATATTTCGTTGAGTTTCTCTTTCAGTTCATCCCCATAGATATTACGGGCGATGATGGTACCGTCTGGGGCGAAGATAATGGTATGAGGAAGGGCATCTATACCATAGAGTGCGGCAGGAATGTCCTGAGCATTGATGATCTGTGGATATGGGATGCCGAGGTCGCGGATGGCTTTTTCTGTATCTTCGGGTTTTTCACGGAAGGCAATGCCAAGCACCGTCAGCCCCTTCTCTTTATACTGTTGATAGAGACTAATCAGGTCGGGAATCTGCTGTCGGCATGGGCCGCACCACGAAGCCCAGAAGTCTGCAAGTACATATTGGCCACGCCCCACATAGTCAGAGAGTCGTGTGGCCTTTCCGTTGTACTCTACGGCAAAGTCCTTGAACATCTCGCCTTCATTCTGTGATAGTGCTGCTTCGGCCTTTTCTTTCACTTTAATGATGTTCGGATGATTTTGTACTTCGCTACAACTTTGATTGATAAGTGACAATAGGACTTCTGGTTCCGCCATATTGTCGTCAAGCATCAGAAGCAACGGAATAGCCAACACGTCGTCCTTATGCTGAATGACAAGTCCTTTTAGTGTCTCTGTAAAATCAGGAGTATTGCGTTTAGAAAGAGTCTCTGATAAAACATTATTGCGAACTGTTCCGCTAATTACAGGAATCTGGCGGTTGCCATCAAACATGATGTCGCCCGGCTCGATGATAATGGGTAATCTGGATTTCTTGCTCTTTCTATCCCCATTGACTTCAGCGGAGGACCAAATGCAGAGCATTGCACAGAAGGGCTTGTCGATGGTTCCCTTGATTGTGAACACACCGTCTTGGATGGTGCATCTTGTAGTCACTTCATTCGTTGCGGTGTTCACGATGGTAACGGAATCGAAACTAACACCCTGTTTCGCCGTTGCTTTGGCCACCTCAGATAAGTTTCCTTGAATAGTGTAATTCTTTGTCTGTGCCTGCCCAATTACAGTGACGAGTGTGAGCATCATTGTAATAATTGATTTCTTATTCATATTCATTTCGTTTTAATTTGATACCTTTTCATTATATATACGACGTTTTCGCGAAAATATCTCGTTCGGGGCATCCTTTTTCATGCTGTGACCTTCTCCGAGAGTCTTTCCGAGTCAAAATATACATATAGTCTCACGAAAAAGCCCCCGACAAAACCGAAAAACGGATGCCGAGGGCATAAATATAAATCGATTCTCAGCGTTTCTCAAGTATCTGTACCATTGAGCAACATCCATTTGTCAATCCATCCTGCCAATGGGGCAGGACTGCTTAGCAATCCTTCATTATACTGGAGGTTTAGCATAGAGAACCGCATGCGGTAATGTGGCAAGTATTTCTTGGTATAGACAGAGAGGCTGCTGCCGCTGATATTTTCTTCGGCCTTGACCTCGACTGGGATAATTTCGTTGCCCCATTGTATGACGAATTCCACTTCGGCGGTTCCTGGGGATGTCCAATAATAGGGCGTCTGGTCATCAAGCAAAGGTATCATAGACTGCAATACGGCATTTTCAGCCATGGCTCCCTTGAACTCGGTATAGTTAGCAATAGGGTCTGTGACAACTGTTGCGGGAAGATGAGCCAAACGGCGAAGCAAGCCACAATCACATGCATACGCTTTAAAGACATCCGTTTCCTCGTATGCAGACAATGGCATACCTGGCTTGCTGATACAGAAGACGCGATGAATCATGCCCGCATCCTCCAGCCACATCAGCGCATCTTCATAGTCTTTGGAACGAGCACCACTCTTGACAACCTTGTAGATAAACTTACGGTTCTCTTTTGACAACTGGGCCGGCAGAGAGTGCCAGATGGCATGAATACGCGGAATCTCCCGCGGTTCGGCATATTTGGCAAAATCCAGTTCATAGAGATCGAGAATATTCTGAAGCACATATTCCACCTCACCGACACCCTTGTCTTCGAGCAACGCCACAACGGCTTCCGGCATACCACCACAAACCTGATAGCGCCTGTACTCTGTGCGCAATTTATTCATGATGATTTCTGGCAGATGGCGAATGCTGTCCAAAGATTCTATATATTCGTATGTCTGAACATCGCTGGCGCGAAGGAATTCACGGAAAGTAACAGGAAACATGTTGATGATTCTAACCTTCCCGACAGGTACCGTCATCCTGCGTTTCTTAACGGCGACGCCCAATAGCGAGCCTGCTGCTAAGATATGATACTGAGGAGCTTCCTCACAGAAGTATTTCAGGCTGTTAAGGGCTTCCTCACATTCTTGTATCTCATCGAAGATCATCAATGTCTCACCTGCTACTATCGGTTGATCGCAATAGAGTGTCAGTTCCTTGACGAGCCGTTGAGGATCCTTGGTCACCTGAAATACCGATTTCAATTCGGGATGTCGGTCGAAATCAAACTTGACACAGTACTTGAAACATTCCTTGCCAAATGACTCCATCGCCCACGTCTTACCAATCTGGCGGGCACCTTTCAGCAGGATAGGTTTTCTCTCAGGAGCCTCTTTCCATACTTTGAACTGGTTGATGATATCTCTTTCTATTCTCATTGTATGCATCCAAAAGTTCGGTTTTGTGTAGCGATATTACACTTTTCCTAACTTTCTGGCGCAAATTTACGGATATTATATGAAACCACCAAATCTTTTGCCAATTATTTAGGGACTCATTGCTTTTCTTCGTTAAGGGGTTAGACATCTTATCTATCCTCTATGACAGGGTGTCAGGCACGGTGTTACCATGTGACAGTTGCTGTCTTTGTCTGTGCCAGCCCCGTCATAGTGACAAGGGCGAGATTATCATAATGATGGTTTTCTTGTTCAAATTACTTGCTTGCTGCTTCTAATTCTTTACGGATGACATCATTGCCAGGGAAACCAATACTCTTGTAGGTCTGATGGCCCTTTGCGTCGTAGATGGCGTAAGTGGGGATGCCTTCTGACTCAAAGTGATTGAGGATATAGTGGTTTTGTTCTTCCGTCAGGTAGTAGTGATCGCCGTCGATATCCTTAATCATTTCCAGCCAAGTGGTAGGAGGCGACGAGGGCGGGGTGATGTAGACAAATTTGATGTTGCGCCCCTTCAACTCTTCTTTAAGAGGCGCCATCGTTTTATGACCAGCACGACAGGGGCCGCACCATGTAGCCCACATGTCGATGAGTACGGCTTTGCCTTTATACTTGTCGAGGATGGTCTGGAGGATATTCTCTGGGGCCACGTCGTCGTATTTCTTAAAAAACACGCTCTCATTGCTGGCCAATTCCTCGGCTATTTGCTGCTCATCCTTCGCATAGATATAGGAATGAATTTCTGCTAATTTCTCTTCAAAGCCTTTTGGCGCACGGGCGGCGATGGTCTTCTCCACTTCTTTCAACTGCTCCATATACGGAAAGTCTTTCCTTATCATTGCCGTTTCAGAGATATCCAATAGTACACGGATTGTGGCTGCATCCACAGGCAGTGATGGCAGGATATCCATTTGTCGCTTCATCAATTCTATTGTAACGGAGTCTCGTTTCTCATGAGGTGCATGAGCCAAGTCCAACTGCAATCTTTCGGTCAGCACGTCGCGACAATGCTCTGTCAGACGGTTCTGGGTCTGTTGTTCAGGTATCGGACTTTCCACTTTCCATAAGGGGTTAAGGCAGTCATTGCCCGTCACTTTCACAGTCACATCGGGACGCAGAAAGATTAGAGTGGAAGATCTGGGGCAGCCTTCGCCAAAGAAAGAGAGGGAGCTCTCGGTGAATTCCTCAACGGGCAGGGTGTAGGCGAAACGTCCCACCTGCACGGTATCTACAACAGGTACTGTACTACCAGTACCAGCAAACACTAATGTCCCGTCTTTCAGTGCGGGTGAATAACCTATGACTGTTGCTGTCCTTGTCTGTGCCAGCCCCGTCATCCAGCCAAGGGCGAGCATCATCAAAATAATAGTTTGCTTGTTAGATGAAATCATAATTCTTCACTCTTCACTCTTCACTCTTAACTTTCTTACTCCACCATTTTCCTCGGGAAATACTTGAACAACTTCTGGTTGTCGCGGAGTTCCTTGATGCTGAGGTCGGACTTTACTTCGCCGCTCCAGTCGGCGAAATTAGCCTTGAAAGGTTCGCCCTCGGGAACGATATAGGTGATGGTTTCGAGGTTGAGCGGCAGGGGCTCAAAGACAAGCACGATGGCAAAATAGTCGGCAGAGTAGCCCTGCACCCAGAACAACTTGTCGTTGGGATAGTCCATCACTTCCTTGCACTTATACTGATGACCCGACTTGTCGATGAGGATGGTGTTGCCACCACGGCCGAAATATTCCCTGCGCCAGTTCATGTGGGTGGAAATGGCAACGTAGGTGGCTTCAGGGGTCAGCCACATGGCCATCGTACCCTCTGGAATGGGCTTGATGAGGTGGGCATCCTTGTATTCCGACCATGTGAAGAAGTTATCCTTGTCGTAGTTCTTGGCCTCGGTGACGAGCGTAGGATGGTGGAATTCAGGAACCTGGTCGTAGTAGTTGGCCACACCCTGATACACCAGACCTGACGGCTGACGGTTCAGTTTCACGTTCAAGCCTCTCAACTGCCAGTTGGGTACGCCATAGATGGAGATGTCTGTAGTGGTCTCGGGCAGTTTGGGGAAGAAAATCTTGAAGTCGAGCACCGTTCCTTTCTTGCCCTTGATGCCGAAGCGTTTGTAGTAGCAGTCGGGCGCTGTGCGCCGGGCCCTGTAGCTGATGCCGGTCTCGTTGTCGAGAATACATCCCTCTTCGTCGGTGAGCCAGAAGTTATCCACGATGTCGGCAGGCATCGGCAAATAGCAATGCAACACGGTCTCGCCATTCTCTTCGGTCAACTTCCAAGGCATGGGCGTGTAGGGGGCATCTTTTGAAGCATTGACAAAATCGGCAAACAGCTCGTCGTTTAGATCGACGGTAGGGACGTTCTCTACCACCAAGCCTGATGGCTCAAACCAGTCATCCTTTTCAGTCCTGTTCCAACGGGCAACCGATTTCTTCTTTTTGTCGATGGCAACCGAAGGCTTCGGCACCCAGTAACCGCTGCTTTTAGCCAGAGTTACCACATCATTCTTTGTTTGTGCCTGTATCGTGAGGCAGGCAATAGCCGCGAGGCTAATGGTTATGATACGCTTGATCATATTTCTCTCGTTTTAAAATTAATACTATTTATATGCATGAGCTCATTGCGATATTCTTGATAGCAGGTGGAGGAAGATTCGGCCCCGATGGGAGCATGGGTGCCGTAGAGCAGTATCCTGCCGCTGATGCGCTCGGCGATCCATCGGTATTGCAACTGTCGGCGCTGGTCCTTCAGTTCGAAGAAGAACTGCTGGTGGGAGAAGTTCAGGTGGTAGCCGGGCATCTCATCGCTAAACCAGCAGGCCACTTGCAGCAGTCGTCCGAAGACATCGATTTCTTTTTTGTCGGGGAAGACATAAACCCTCGAGACGGTGTTGCTGTCGTTTGCCGAAGTGCAAGTCAACTGGCCCTCTTTCACGTTATGGTAGGCCGCCATCTTTTCGATGAATTCATCCACGCGGGCAGGATCTTGATAAGTTGACGAGTGGGCAGCATAGTGAAGGTTCTCTTCCGATGTCGTTGGAGTTGTAGATATTACAGACCCCACCCCTGCCCCTCCCCTTGATGGGAGGGGAGTGCCTGCGGACGGAACGATAGGTGAGTTTCCTGATGTAGATGGATGGACGATGCTTCCTTTCTTATGATACTCTGTATGATTGGCTATATCTGCTTTAGCCCGTAGATTCTTCATTCTTCCACCTTCCTCCCTTGAGGAGATTGAAGGAGGCATCTTACTCTTCGCATTTACAGATTTGGTCATCTGACTGCTCTGTGCATAAGAATTGGTCTCCTGGTTATCTTGCTCCGCAGGCTTCACCAAAATTATGAGCAATGCTATGCTGGCAGCGATGGCACCGATAGCGGCATATAGCCATTTGCTGCGACTGGAGGTTGCTTTTGCCTTCTCCTTACGGGGCTGAGCCTCCTTCATACGCTTCATCATACGCTCGCTGAAGCCGGCAGGCAACTGTGGTTTGTCGGCATATTTGCGGCGTAGTGCTTCGCGGAGGTCGGTATCTTTATGGTTTGTCATGTTTCGTCTGAAGATGTTTATAGAGTTTCTTGCGTAAACGGTAGAGGCGGTTTGCCAGCGCGTGAGGAGTGGAGTCCATGATGAACGCACATTCGTCTAACGAGCGGTTCTCGTAGTAGTGCAGCGTGAGCAGCATTTGCTCGTCGGGCATCAAGCCGCCAATGAGTTGTTCCAGTCGCTGTATGCGCTCTTCCTTGCCTGTAGAGAGTTCCGCCTCTATTCTTTCGTCGCTGATGTCGGTTTCCCATGTCGAAGTGTCTTCCATCAGGAAGACCGGCGGTCGTCGGCGTTTCAGGAAGTCGAGCGTCAGTCGGTAGGCGATGCGGCATAGCCAGGTGGAGAGCGAGGCTTTCCGCGCATCGTAGCTGTCGATATGGCTGAAGGCGCGGAGGAAAGTGTCCTGTGTCAGTTCCTGGGCATCCATCTCGTCGTTAACCTGACGGACGATGATCGCAAAGACACGCTCCGCATAGCGGCAGACCATTTCGGTCTGTCCCTCATGTTGTCCTCTGCGGACTGCATCTATGATTTCTGCCTCAGTCAGAGCATTCATTGATTGTTCGCTTCTACTTGTTATACGACAACTTCAGAAAAATATCCCGCACTTTCCTGAAGTTTTTTGAAGAAAGCGAAAAGTGAAGAGTGAAGAGTGAAGAGTGAAGAGTGAAGAATTAAGAGTGAAGAGTGAAGAGTGAAGAATGAAGAATTAAAAGTGAAGAATTAAGAGTGAAGAGTGAAGAATTTACATTTGTCCTTTTAGGCACATGAATGACTACGGCAAATTCTTCACTCTTCACTCTTCACTCTTCACTTTAAAGACTCTTAACTTTAAAGACTCTTCACTTTAAAGTGTCGAACTTGGCATTCTTCTCAAGAGTCCAGTCCTTGCGCTTTGACAACAGGTTGTTCTTTCCCTTGAACATCTTAGCGGCTTCCTTGTCGCCTTTCATCTGCCACTGCAGCCATGCAAGGGCCACCACGGTGAACTCACCACCGTGAGCCTCACGATAGGTTCCACCATGTCCCACGGGGAAATTGGCAGCACAAGCAGGAACATGGGCGATGCGATGGAAGTCATCCATGCCGTTCTCATAGGCGATATCGGTCTTGCCGCCCAGTAGATACATAATAGGTGTATGGATTTCCTTCAACTTTTCCTTCGGCGGCATGGGCATTCCGCCCACGGCCTGACCTGCATTCTGACGGTTGAAGAGTCCACTGTTGCAGATCATCAGTAAGGTGATGCGCGGATCAGCACAGTTGAAGAGAGTCTGCAAGCCACCGCATGACATACCTGCCACGCAGATGTTCTTCACATCAATCTTCTTGTAGTAAGGAGACTGTGGGTTACTGTTCTGAGCCATCACCCAGTCGATGCTCTCTATCTGCTGCTCCGTCGTTGACATCGGACCGCGATACGGCTGTTCGTCCATGGGGATATAGCCTGTTGCCACCACGATGAAACCATGCGAGGCGATCTCGTTCAGGAACTTGTAGTGCTCCCACGGGGAGTTGGTGCAGGCACCGTTGCCCCATACCAACACAGGAAGTGCATTTTTCTGATTAAACTTCGAGAGATCCTGCGGCACGAAGACCGTATGAGCCGACAAGCCACTCTCTTCTTTCATCACAGCCTTGAAGGGACCAGTACCTCCCTCTTCAACAATACGCGACTTCCCTACCCTTGCGGCATTGAGGAAGTTCACCATCTTCTGCAGGTTCTCTTCGGCATACATGCCCATGCCATGACCACCCTCAGGAACAAAGGTAGCCTCGGTCTTGACACCAGCAGCCTTCAGCAACTCATAGAATTTCTTCCCTTGGCAACAGGGCACCACGTTGTCTTTCTCTCCGTGGAAAATGATGATAGGCGGATCATTCTTGTCGATATAGTTCGTGGCACTCAGACTGAGATACTTGTCTGGCTCCTGTGAGAGTTTCGAACCAAGCAGCATGTCCTCGGGACTATTCTCACCCATCTGCATGTGCTCACCACAGTCCATATTCGTGAGATCAACAGGTCCAGACCAGTCGCAGGCTGCATTCACACTGCTGCTCTCATGGAGATAGTTACCCACCTTTCCTTCCAAATCAATATCCACTGTGCCAACCTTGGTCTGTTTCAAACCACTGGTGGTGGCAGCTGTGGAAGAGAGATGACCACCAGAAGAGAAGCCAGAGGTGGCAATAAACGAGGTGTCGAACTTATACTTTGCCGCCTCTCCACGCACAAAACGGATGACGGCACGGATATCATGGATCTGAGCAGGCCACTTCGCATCCAAGCTGGAACGGTGGTTGGGACATACCACGGCATAACCGGCATCTAACAGTGCTTTGACAATCGTTCCCAGATCGGCAGCACCTTTGCTGTTGTTGCTGAACCACGCACTACCGTAGATGTGGATCACCACAGGATAGCTGTCCTTCTCCTGCTTGGGCAGGTAGATGTCGCAGGTGTGATAAGCCTGGTCGTCGCCGGCATAGTTCACATCCTTCCACTCCTGAGAGGTTTCTAACTTCACCTGGGGCATCTGGAAACCGCCAAAGCCCCCTGCGGGCTGTGCATCCATACACAAGGCACAGCCGAGTAACAAAACGGATAATAAGGTCTTTTTCATTTTCATAACTGATGTTATTATTGCCTCCTACTTAGGTGCTGCAAAGATATAAAAAAAGTCAAATATTACCTATTCACCTCGTAACATAAACTTTCTTATCTCTATCTTTTATAAATTCTTCACTCTCCATTCTTCATTCTTCATTCTCCATTCTTCATTCTTCACTTTCCACTCTTCATTCTTCACTCTTCACTTTTCACTTTTCACTTTTACGGCAAGTCACCTGTGCGAGTCAATTTAAAATCGGTGGCAGAGAACCACTTGGCCTGACAGGTTCTGCCTGTAAAGGACTTGTCCGTAGAAACGCCATAGGCAATCGAGTCACCCCTGACAACGATGTTGTCGATAGTGACAACCGACCATCCCATACCTTGCTTCACACGATACTGATCCACCACCTCGTCGTTGATAGTCAACTCATCGTCATGGTTAACCTCGAACTTGATTCCCATCACATTCATCTGCACCCGATGGGTGACACGCTTACCCGATGGGGTATCGGAAGAGGCAGACAGACTATCCGACTTCAGCTGACGGATCTGTTCGGCAAGCTCGCCCCCCTTGTCGCCATAGACAGGGATCTGCGCGAGCTGCTTCACATCACCACTGACGGCATAGATACAAGGTCCCGGTCCTTCGGCCCTGGCAATACAGCTCAGTCGGTAAACGCCGGGCTCCACGGCCTCTTTGCGCTCCGCTTGGAACACCTCCTTGCAATCCTCATTCCAGGCATCGAGGTAACGGATGCTGGTATCACCATTATAGTAGTCTCCACTATAGGTATAATGGGCACAGTTGTCGTGTTTCAGCAACGTCCACCCACCTTGCCGCAGGAAGTCCTTGTCCTCATCACTCATCAGTACGCCCTGATAGGCATGTGTCTTCTCATATTCAGCCTGATAACGCTCTGATGCCTGCTCTTGAATCCAGATGAGCGAAGGAACGAGACTACACAAAGAAACGAACCACAACACGGTCCATACCACACGCTGGGCAACTCCCATGGGCTGCGTCTTCCCTAACTTCGAGAACAGCATGTGACCGATGGCATAAAGGGGAATGAAAAGCGTGAGCAGCAAGGCGCACAAGAAGAGGGCAACCACCCAGGGATGACAGGCATACATCTCTGGCAAGTTCAGATAGCCGAGGTCGAAGGGCAGACTCAACCGTGTGGCCATAGGGACGGTGAACACAATGACCACGGATATCACGACGAGAACCAGACAAACCAGCAATGCCAAGCCACAGATGGCAGCAATTCCCTCGAAGAAACCTACTGCGATCTTCAGCAGGACGGAGAAAAGCGTGCGCAGTGCACTGGGGCGTTCCTCGATCGGCTTATCCCTGTCAACCACCACATCGGCCAGATTCTGCGGAGTCACGTCCCTGCCTTCCATCTGCAGCAACTGCTCCGGTGTCCTGGCTTCAGGTAGGATAATAGCCAATACAATATAAACTAACAGTCCGAAGCCATAGAACAAAAAGAGCAGAACGGTGATCAATCGCCAGATAGCAGGATCGGTGTTGGTATAGGCGGCCAAACCGGAAAGTACACCTGCCAGCATCTTGTCCTTGGGATTACGGTAAAGTTTCTTCCCGGCTATCCTTGACCTGACTTCCTCACGGATACCCTCGGCAGCAGAATGGAATGAATCATAGCGGTGTCCGCCCCCATTATCGCTATCGCCGGCGTTTTCGTCAAGACTATCGTTAACCATCTGCTCCGGCTTTCCGATACGTGTGATAATGTCTTTCACATGATCGATGTTAATGGCCTCTACACCTTGCTGGCGCAGTTCATCAAACAACTCTGCGATACGGGCCTCGATATCATCGGCAATCTCGTCACCGCCCTCCTGTCGTCCAAAATAGCTGTGCAGCGACTCCATATATTGTTGTAACACCTCGTAGGCATCCTCATCTATCTGGAAAAGACGGCCACAGAGGTTAATGGTAATATTCTTCTTCATACTTCTTCTTGTTGGTTGGTAAGGTAATTGTTCTTGAGGTAGTTCACTGTATTGGCAAGTTCCGCCCAGGCTCCGTCGAGCCCTTCAAGGAATCCCTTGCCCTGTTCGCTGAGTGCATAATATTTCCGTGGCGGGCCCTGTGTTGATTCCTGCCATTCATAGCGTAGCAAACCGTCGTTTTTCAGTCGGGTGAGCAAGGGATAGAGCGTTCCCTCCACCACTAACAACTCTGCAGCTTTCAACTGCTGGATGATGTCGCTGGCATACGAGGGGTGGTTCTTCAGCAGGAGTAGTACGCAATACTCCAGCATTCCCTTACGCATCTGTGACTTTGCATTCTCAATGTTCATATTGTAGGATTAATGATTACGATGCAAAGATAAGTATAATCTAAGTACCTTGCAATACAAGGTACTAAAAATTTTCAACTGATTGTATATTTTTAACAATTTCGACAATAAGAAGCCAACTCTTTACAGTTCTTTATCGTACCTTATTATAATAGTCGTTAGAGAACAAGTTAGTATGTTTTAATTGAACACGAAGACGCGGAGACACAAAGACGCAGAGACGCAGAGTTAAAAGACTGTGCTAAAAACTCTGTGCCTCCGCGTCCGTGTGTTCAATTCGAGAATGTCGGTGATGGAGATGCTCTCTCCTACTTCACAATAAACTTTTTCTTTTTGGTTACATAGATGCCGGGGACAAGTTGCTTGTCATCGATCTTACGACCTTGGAGGTCATAAACAGCACCTGTAACAGAGTCATGATCAGCTTGAATCTGCTGAATGCCCGTGGTGGCATCCTCTGCTACCTTCAAAGTCTGTCCTGTCCAACTGAGCACCGACCAGTTAGTGATATCATCAGAATCGAAGGTGCCATTGGCGACCAATTCGGTAGAGCCGCCCTCTTCCATGCATGACAGATCGTCAACATACACATTTCCTCCCAATTTACCAATGGCAAAAATCAGTACGTCATGAGGGTATTGGGCAGTTACCTTCCAGGTCAATTCCTGGAAATCGGTGGTGACGGTCTTTGTATCGAGATACTGGATATCTGCGCTGTTTCCCCACTGGTCACGATTTGTGCTGGCATCCCAACGGGGCCACAGAGCACAGTTTCCGTTATTGTCGCAGCGCATATTTGCACGGATCACATACGTCTTACCAGCCTCCATAGGGGTGGCGAGCTTGCAGAGTGCCTCATAGTCCCACTGGTTGGCCTGTGCCGCACCATTTCCGATGACCAGCACCTGATTGGGTCCCATATCGGTGGCTGTCACGGGAATATCCAAAGAGTGGACCGCCCCAAGGAAATCGGTATAAGTTACCGTAATCTTACCGGTCTTTGCCTCAGTGGCCTTCACAAATTCATTCTCGATGACAAAGTCGTCGCTGGTGAAAACAGCCTCGTTGATCAGATCCTCTTGGTGACCATCTGCGAAGGTTCCCCAGAGGGAGAGTTTCTTACTGCCACCAACACGCAGTGTGATTTCATCCACCTCATTGAGTTTACTCAGACTGTATATCTTCTTCAGACTCTCGTTCCAGGCATAGTCTGGCTGTGCTTTTGTCTCAAGTCCCATGGCACGCAGGGCCTCATAAGCATAGCGCTTTCCCATGGTGCGATAGCCCGAGACGGTGAAGTGGATATTGTCACTGGCACACGGGCAGCCGTTGCTGTGAACCACATGAGCAGTAGGAATCACGTCGGGCAACTGGGCGATGATGGTGTTATGCAAAGAACAGGTACCCCCCACATCGGCATTCACCGTCTCTCCTGAGAAGAGAGGAACATCTTCCGCTTTCAGTTCGAGATCGTTCAGCAGACGTTCATAGATGGTCTTGACCTTTTGGAGCCATGCCTGCTGACCATTGTTCGACTCTCCCTGATGGAGCAGGATTCCCTTGATAACACCCGACTGCTGAGCAATCTTCGCCATTTCAACAAGACGTTTGTAAGGGTCATTGTCGTAAGCCGCGAAAGAATTCTTCATCCAACTTTCCTGGTTCTTCAAGTAGTTCTCTGCCTCTTCCGACATAAAGCCTTCGATGGCAACACCTCCAATGGCCACATCTACCACACCGATCTTCACGTTGGAAGGCATAGCCGCCACCATGGTACGACCGAAATAGTCGGCCATGCCGATTTTTGTCCACTCACGGACAATCGGACATTTTGCCGTGTACCATTGTCCTTTAGTACGCTTCGGATTGTTGAAATCAACGCAGGCCAGCATCTGGAAACGCTCATCGACCGTATTATCAACAGTCTCTGGCTGTGCCTGTCCCTCCATGTTCGACTGTCCGAAACACAGATACACATAGAAATTCGGATCTACATCGGCTTTTACACCGATGGCAAGGGCTGTTAGCATCACCCCAATCACAAATAGTTTCTTCATTTGAATCGTTATGTTTGGTTAGAAAATAATTTCTCTATTGATCCGTTCTGCGCTCAAGCACCTGAGTAATCTGCTGCTCACGGTGACAGATATGCACTTCCACACCGAACTTCCGATGAATATGCTCTGCCAGATGCTGGGCAGAGTACACCGAACGGTGCTGTCCACCCGTACAGCCGAACGAGAACATCAGGGAGGTGAATCCACGCTGAATGTAACGGTTCACATGGGCATCTGCCAGTTTATACACACTGTCGAGGAAGGTGAGGATCTCACCATCATCTTCCAGGAAGCGGATCACAGGCTCATCCAATCCCGTGAGTTTCTTATAAGGTTCATAACGACCGGGGTTGTGGGTACTGCGGCAATCGAACACATAACCGCCTCCGTTCCCACTCTCATCCTCCGGGATGCCCTTGCGGTAGGAGAAACTGAAGACACGCACCACCAACGGTCCTTTGTTGTCATATTTCGAATAGGTGGCAGGGCCATCCATGGGATGAGCCTGATAGATGTTCTTTTCTGTTGTCTTATACCCGTCGGCACGGTTCAAGGCGGGTTCTTCTATCTGTGCGAACTGCGGTAATTCGGTCATCCGACGCAGCATATCGATCATATAAGGATATTGCTCGCAGAGATGAGAGGTAAGGGGTGACAGATGGGCATTCTCGTCACTTATGCCTATCAGTTCGCGCAGGTTCTGGATGGCAGGGGGAATACTATCGAGGAAATGTTTCTTCCGCTCAAAATAGCCACGGAAACCGTAAGCCCCCAACACCTGTAAGGTACGGAAAAGTACAAACATTGAGAGCTGATTCACGAAATGCCTCTTTGATGGCACCTCCATATAGTTCCTCAGTGACTGATAATACTCATAAATCAGTTCCCTTCGCAGTTTATTCGAGTATCTTGCCGATGCCTGCCAAAGGAACGATGCCAGGTCGTAATAGAAAGGTCCTCTCCTGCCACCTTGGAAGTCGATAAAATACGGTTTGAAGTTACCTTCCCCTTCAGTCCTCCTCGTGGTGTCGTCGTTCATGTTCACAAGCATCACATTTCTTGCCTGGAAGTCACGATAGAGGAACGCATCACAACTCTCTGCCGTGAGGTCTTTGGCAAACAGCCGGAAGTTGGCCTCTAATTTCAATTCATGGAAATCAAGGTCGGTAGGCTTCAGAAAACAGTATTTAAAGTAGTTCAAGTCGAAGAGCACACTCTCGGTGTCAAACACAGGCTGCGGGTAGCATTGTGACCAATCCATGCCACGGGCACCACGGATCTGGATATTTGGCAATTCACGTATCACCCGACGCAACAGTTCTTTCTCCTTTTGGTTATAACGGCCACCTGCCTCACGTCCGCCCCGCAAAGCATCATAAAGAGAATAGCTCCCCAGATCCTCCTGCAAATAACGCAGTTCGTCATCATCCACAGCCAAAACATGCGGCACAGGTAACTTGCGCTTGACAAAATGACGCGCCAGACAGATAAAGGCATGGTCTTCATCACGACTGGTGCCTACGACACCAATCACAGAATGTCCTTCCTTACCTGTAAGGCGGTAATACGCTCTGTTACTACCCGCCCCAGGCAGTTTCTCTGTATGTAGTGGTTCTTCCCCACTCCACCTTTTATATAATGCAATCAGTTTTTGCATGTCCTTTATGCTATATCACTTAAGTTACTACCCCACCCGGATAGTTATTCATCATATCTGCTTTCTCATCAACAAAAAGCTTGCTGCAAAGGTACGAATAAGTGAGAGAAATACAAAATAAATGTATTTATTTTTATTTCCGAACGAAAGTACTTTCGGCGAAGCCAAAGGTACGAATAAGTGAGTGAAATACAAAATAAATGTGTTTATTTTTATTTGCTTTCCTCACTTCGTGAACAGCGACCGTTGGTTCTGAACGAAAGTACTTTCGGCGAAGCCAAAGGTACGAATAAGTGAAAATACAAAATAAAAAAATCGGATGTCATCACGACGCCCGATTTTCAAAAAACAAACTACTTAAAAACTAATCTACTAAAACAAATCAAAAAAATATCTTTGTTCGGTCTTCACCGATACTATTATCGATTTTCGTTTGCAAAGATAAGGAGTTTTCCCATATCCCGCAAATTTTATTGGTATTTTTTTGCCCCAATGTTACAAATGATAATAAAAAAGAGACAGATGATAATCATCTGCCTCTATTTTTGTTATGCTGAGTTGTCAGTTTACATCATTCCACCCATCCCCGGGGCTCCGCCCATCGGCATGGCAGGATGCTCTTCGGGCTTGTCAACGATCAGACATTCGGTAGTAAGGAACATGCCGGCGATTGATGCGGCGTTCTCCAATGCCACACGAGCCACCTTAGCAGGATCGATCACACCAGCCTCGCGCAGATCCTCATAGACATCGGTACGGGCATTGTATCCGAAGTCACCTTTGCCCTCACGTACCTTCTGTACTACGACAGCACCTTCGGCACCGCCATTCACAGCAATCTGACGCAGCGGCTCCTCGATGGCACGCTCGACGATCTTAATACCAGTCTCCTCGTCGGCATTCACACCCTTCACGGCTTTTACTGCTTCGATGGCACGGATATAGGTAGTACCACCTCCGGCAACCACACCTTCCTCAATAGCAGCACGTGTAGCGCAAAGAGCATCGTCAACACGATCTTTCTTCTCCTTCATCTCTACCTCGCTGTTGGCACCTACATAGAGCACAGCCACGCCGCCGGCCAACTTAGCCAAACGCTCCTGCAGTTTCTCCTTGTCGTAAGAGCTGGTGGTATTCTCGATCTCTTTCTTGATCTGTGCCACACGGTCGGCGATGGCCTCCTTCTGACCGGCACCGTTCACGATCGTCGTGTTATCCTTAGAGATTGTCACCTTGTCGCAGGTTCCTAACATATCAAGAGTAGCCTGCTCCAGTTTCAGACCCTTCTCCTCACTGATCACCAGTCCGCCAGTCAGCACGGCAATATCCTCAAGCATAGCCTTGCGACGGTCACCGAAGCCAGGAGCTTTCACGGCACATACCTTCAAGCCGGCACGCAGACGGTTCACCACGAGTGTGGTCAAAGCCTCTGAATCCACATCCTCAGCGATGATCAGCAGCGGCATACCCTGCTCGGCAGCAGGCTGCAGCACCGGCATCAAGTCCTTCAGGTTAGAGATCTTCTTATCATAGATCAGGATACGCGGATGATCCATCACGCACTCCATCTTGTCGGCATCGGTCATAAAGTATCCAGACAGGTATCCACGGTCGAACTGCATACCTTCCACCACACCGATATGGGTGTCGCGGCTCTTCGACTCCTCGATGGTGATCACACCGTCCTTACTTACCTTACGGAAAGCCTCAGCCAGTAGCTTACCGATCTCAGGATCGTTGTTGGCACTGACAGTTGCCACCTGCTCAATCTTGTCGTAGTTGTCATCCACCTTCTCTGCATTGGCATGGATATAATCAACCACAGCCTTAACAGCCTTGTCGATACCACGCTTCAGATCCATGGGGTTGGCACCAGCTGTCACGTTTTTCAGTCCTACATTGATGATACTCTGTGCCAAGATGGTAGCAGTGGTTGTTCCATCACCGGCATCGTCACCCGTCTTGGAAGCAACGCTCTTCACGAGCTGAGCACCAGTATTCTCGAACTTGTCCTCCAGCTCCACTTCCTTAGCCACGGTTACACCGTCTTTGGTGATCTGTGGAGCACCGAACTTCTTCTCTATAATTACGTTGCGGCCCTTCGGACCAAGTGTTACCTTCACTGCATTTGCCAACTGATCTACGCCATTCTTGAGCAGATCGCGGGCATCCATATTGAATTTAATATCTTTTGCCATGATTCTTTATTTATTCTTCATTATTCACTCTTCATTATTCACTCTTCACTTAATGACGGCGAGCACATCACTCTGGCGCATCATCAGGTATTTCTCTCCATCGAACTCCAGTTCGGTTCCGGCATACTTGCCATAGAGCACCTCATCACCCTCTTTCAGGATCATCTCCTCGTCTTTTGTACCTTTGCCGGTGGCAATCACCTTACCGCGCAATGGTTTTTCCTTGGCTGTATCAGGAATGATGATACCGCCGATCTTCTCCTCAGCTGCTGCCGGAAGAATCAGAACTCTGTCTGCTAATGGTTGAATCTTCATAATCAAAATATTTTAAGTTGTTATTGAATTTCTACCCTCCACTAAGCAAAGAGTGTGCCAAACTGACAATCGGGCACATTTTGGCACAAAGACACTGAAATATTGTCAGTCATCTACGCATCCACCACTTTCGATCTCTATACCTTATTATATATAATATAAGTATAGCTTTCTTAACTATCGAAGGAACAAGGGTGCAAGGGCGAAACAGAAAAATAGGAACTAAAAAAATCCCTTTGCTTTCTGAAAGCAAGCTTTCGAAGGCAAAGGAAGTTATTTGTTTGAGCCTCTTGTCGGATTCGAACCAACGACCCCGAGATTACAAATCACGTGCTCTGGCCAACTGAGCTAAAGAGGCGGGTGGGCAAGCTACCTACATCGCGCCGCTACAACCAACTACCTTTGCTACGTTCCCGTCCTGGAGGATTCGAAGGGAGCTGGCCGTGCAGGACTTACCCATGATGTTTTCTGCCTTGGCAATCCGAAACCGAATCACTTTAGCGGCTGCAAAGGTAAGCAAATAAAATGAGAAACAGAGATTTCTCCGCTCTTTTTATCTGTTTTTAACAATCTCAACACCCCTTGTTTAGATCGCAAGAACATGCCATTTGTTCTCCTTACTCAAAGAAGTCGAAGTACAAAACAAATTGTTTTGTTCCCTAAGAAGACGGTTTTTAGTTCCTTAAATGACGTTTTTTTGAGAACAAAACAAATTGTTTTGTTACGGCATACCCTCGTTTTGAGATCTGAAAAGCTTGTGATTCACAATGAAAAGCCTGTTTATCCAACTTTTACCGCTGGTTTGTAGCAGACGACCAGCAAGGTAAGGTCATCGCTCTGCTCAGTATTTATGGCGAAATGCTGCACCTCGGTAATAGCCGTATCAACCAACTCTTTGGGTGCCATACCGCCACAGCGTCTGATCAGCTGTACGAAGCGTTCCCGTCCGAACTGTTGTTCCTGGGCATTGAAAGCCTCTGTCAGTCCGTCGGTATAAAGGGTGAGCATCATACCTGGAGCAATGGTGGTTTCCTGCGGTTCGTAGATGAAATCATCGAACAAGCCGAAGACACACCTCGGGATCTGTCGCTACGACACAAAAAAGCAAGTCTTTCATTGTAAAAGACCAGTTTGGTGAGGGTTTTAGTATTAAGTAATCCTAATTCTTGTAACTCCTTTTTCATACTTCATTTTTTATTTGTACCTTTGCACCAATTATGACAGCACATCAGGACATAGAGCAGATGCAGGCATTTGCCCGCATTGATGGATTATGGCTTGCCGTCTTCTGGACAGTGAGCTTCGTATGTTTTGTAGGCAGTTTCACCTATCCGTCGTTATCCACGTCGGTATTGCTAATCGGTGCCGTTTCACTGGTGTTTGCCGCATTGCGGGTGAGACGTTACCGGGATGAGGTGCGCGAAGGAGTGCTCTCGTTCCGTCGTGGTTTTCTCTACAGTATGCTGATCTATCTGCATGCCGCCCTGCTGTTCGCGATGGTGCAATACCTTTATTTCCGTTTCCTCGACCACGGTTTCGTGATCGGCAATTACATGGACATGGTGAACACGGATGCCTTCAAGGAGGTGGCACAGAGCTACGGACTGTCACAGACAGACTGGAAGATCGTGATGGAGAACCTGTCGAGTCTGCGCCCCATCGACCTTGCCCTGCAGTTCTTCAGCATGGATGTGTTCATGGGCTTCTTCGTGAGCATCCCCGTGGCAATGATCATGGCCCGCTCTCCGAGGAGAATGAAAAAGACAGATATTAACAGACAATGACTATGGATATAACAGTAGTAGTACCTTTATATAATGAGGAGGAGTCGATTCCCGAGCTCTATGCTTGGGTGGAACGCGTGATGAAAGAGAACGGCTATTCGTTTGAGATGATCTTCGTGAACGACGGCTCCACAGACAACTCCTGGAATATTATCAATGACCTGAGCAAGGATCACACGAACGTGAAAGGCATCAAGTTCCGTCGTAACTACGGGAAAAGTCCAGCCTTGTACTGCGGTTTTAAAGAAGCGCAGGGCGATGTGGTGATCACCATGGATGCCGACCTACAAGACTCGCCCGACGAGATTCCCGGACTGTACAACATGATCATGAAGGATGGCTATGACCTCGTGTCGGGATACAAGCAGAAACGCTATGACCCCCTGTCGAAGACCATCCCCACCAAGCTGTTCAATGCCACAGCACGCAAGGTGAGCGGTATCCATAACCTGCACGATTTCAACTGCGGACTGAAAGCCTACCGTCTTGACGTGGTGAAGAATATCGAGGTATATGGTGAGATGCACCGTTTCATCCCCTACCTCGCAAAGAACGCCGGATTCGATAAGATTGGGGAAAAGGTGGTGCACCATCAGGCACGGAAATACGGGAAGTCGAAGTTCATGGGATTGAACCGTTTCGTGAACGGCTATCTCGACCTGACAACCCTTTGGTTCCTGAGCACTTTCGGCAGGAAGCCCATGCATGTGTTCGGTTTCTTAGGCACCATCATGTTCTTCATCGGTTTCATCGCTGCAGCAGGAATCGGCATCGACAAGCTCTGGGCTCTGGCTCACCATGTTCCCCAGCGGTTAGTGACTGACTCGCCTTACTTCTTCATTTCACTCACGATGATGATCATCGGAACGCAATTGTTCCTTGCCGGTTTCGTGGGCGACCTCATCAGTAGGAACTCGCAAGGGCGCAACGACTACCAGATTGAGAAAACCGTGAATTTAGGGGAATCGTGAAGGATCTCATTTTAAGGGGCAAGAGTTGAGATACAGGAGGCAAGTAATAGTTTAGAGATAATGGCTTTATGAAAGAGTATTTCAAAAATATGATTTGTGCTGCAAAAAAGAACAGGCATGCTGAGAGAAGAGGTTTCCTCTTGCTTCTTGTTTCCTGTCTCCTCGTTCTTGCATCTTGTTCCTCCATCGACTGTCCGATGAACAACACGGTATCTACGATCTATGCACTGTACAAAAGCAACGGAACGGCAGACACACTGAAAGATACCCTCACCGTGATCACTTTCAGACATGGACCAGAGGAGGATCCGGTGGCTCTGAACAGGAGTGTAAACACCACCACGATGAACATCCCCATCAGTTACCAAGGTGAAGAGGATGTGTTATATTTTGTACGTTCTTTCCCCGACTCAGTAAAAACCATCATGCTGAATGATGAGGGTGAAGAAGAGGAACGCACGGTATATTTCACGAACTATCTCACCGACACCGTCACGGTAGAAAAGACCGACCGCAAGCATTTCGAATCGATCGACTGCACCCCGTCGTTCTTCCACACCTTGACGCGAGTGAACTATACCACGAACGGCATTGACTCTGTTGTGATTTCTAATCCCGAAGTAAACTATGATCAGACAAAAGAACATTACCATCTGTATTTTAAGTCTCGCGATTAGTATGTTGCTTCTCGGGACAACTACGGCCTCGGCACAGTACAAAAAGAAAAAGGTGAAAGTCGAGCTTCCAGACACCGTACCCCTGCTCAACGGCTTTCAGGTATCAGCCGACCTCTTAGGAGCTGCCATGATGCATATCGGCAGCTACGGACAGTATGAAGGGGCATTCAGGGTGAACCTTCGCGACCGATATTTTCCGATTGTGGAACTGGGGTATGGGAAAGCCGATCATACCGATGACGGCACGATGCTGCGTTACCAGACGAAAGCACCTTACGGGCGAGTTGGTATCGATTTCAATCTGATGAAAGATAAGCACGACATCTATCGTCTCTTAGCAGGTGTACGTTATGGTTTCACCTCATTCAAATATGATTTACACCATCCCGGATTGAAAGACCCGGTATGGTTCGATCAAGTGCCATTCAATGCAGAGGGCATACAATGTAACTACCACTGGATGGAAGTTGTTTTCGGCGTGGATGCCACCATCTGGGGGCCGCTGCATTTAGGATGGAGTCTCAGATACCGGAACCGCATCACCTACAATGCCGGTGACCTTGACAATGTCTGGTATGTGCCGGGATATGGGAAATCAGGGAAATCGGTCTTCGGCGGCACCTTCAACATCATCATCGACATCTAACCACTCTAACGGAATAACCTATGAACAAAAAGAATCTACTGCGACTGGCTTTCCTGCTGTTTTTGATCGTCGGTACGATCTTCATCATCCGCCAGCAGCATGCCATGCCCTACCAACATAACACAGGTTTTATCTTTGGCACTGTGTATAACATCACTTACCAAAGTGATCGCAACTTGCAGAAAGAGATCGAGGCAGAACTGATGAAAGTGGATCAGTCTTTGTCACCTTTTAACAAATCATCCGTCATCTCCAAAGTGAACCGAAACGAACAGGTCACCTTAAACGAGATGTTCCTCAATGTGTTCGAACTGGCACAACACATCTCGAAAGAGACCGATGGTGCCTTCGACATCACCGTGGCACCCTTAGTGAACGCCTGGGGCTTCGGCTTTAAGAACGGTACAGACCCCACCAAACAGGTCATCGACAGTTTGATGACCCTCGTGGGATATGAGAAAGTGTCGCTGGCTGCCCCGGGTATGAAACATCCTACCCCATACATCAAGAAAAAAGATCCTCGTATCATGCTCGACTGCTCGGCCATTGCCAAAGGCTACGGCAGTGATGTGGTGGCACTGTTTCTCAAGAAACACGATATCCAGAACTTCATGGTGGAGATTGGAGGAGAGATCGTGACCAACGGTGTAAGTGACAAGCGGGTGCCTTGGAGGATTGGGGTGACAAAGCCTACTGATGACTCGCTTAGTACAAGCAATGAGATGCAGACGGTGCTCAACGTCACCAACAAAGCCATGGCCACGAGTGGGAACTACCGGAACTTCTATTATAAAGGAGGAAAGAAATACGCCCATACCATCGACCCCCATACCGGCTACCCCGTACAACACAGTATCTTGTCGGCTACGGTGTTGGCCAATAACTGTGCCACAGCCGATGCCTACGCAACCTCGTTTATGGTGATGGGGCTCGACGGGGCAAAAAAGATTTTGGACAAACATCCTGAACTGATGGCTTACCTGATCTACACCGATGAGAAAGGGAATTATGCCGTGTGGTATTCAAAGGAGATGGAGAATAAGATTGTGGCAAGTGATTAACAATGAGTGATTAGCCATATCGGATGCGAAGCATATTCGACAAACTGTTGGAACTGCCCCTGTTCTTAGGGATGAGCCACAACGACCTGAGTCAGGTTGTGGCACAGACAAAGTTTGGCTTCCACCGCATAGCCAAAGGGAAAGCCGTGGCGCATGAGGGTGACCCCTGCGACCATATTTTCTTTCTGGTGAAAGGAACATTACAGGTGGAGAGTCAAGCAGACGACCACAGCTACCGCATCATCGAAACAATGACGGCACCCGATATCCTACAGCCAGAACGTATCTTCGGACTGACCCAACGATATAGCAAGACTTTCATGGCCGTGACAGAGTGCCAACTGATGAGCATCAACAAATCAGAGACCCTCCGGCTGTCGGAAGACTATATCATTTTCCAATTGAACCTTCTCAACATCATCAGTACACAAAGTCAGCGTATCACCCATCAACCTTGGCGTGCACAGCCACAAGACATCCGAAACAAAATTATCCGCTTCGTGGAGATGCATAGCATGCGACCAGCTGGAGAGAAAACCCTCTATATCAAAATGGAGACACTGGCAAGCCTCATCGCCGAGAGCAGACTGAACGTTTCCCGTGAGTTGAAAAAGATGCACCATGACGGACTGATCCAACTGACACGCGGTATGATCCACGTTCCTGCACTGGAGCAATTGCTGATGGAATGAGCAACGGAAAACTGTAAGCAGAATAAATTTCGTTAAAAATAACATATATAATAAGGTGTATTAGATTATTTGCTGTATCTTTGCATTTTGTATTTAGTATGATGAAATATGACAGAGGAAGCAAAGAGAATAAATCCTTTTTTCGAAGAATACAAGACACCGCACGACACGGTGCCCTTTGACCGTATTCGCGTGGAAGATTTCGAAGAAGCCTTCATGGAAGGTATCCGCCGCGATAACGAGCAAATAAACAAGACCATCAATAATCCCGAGAAGCCTACATTCGACAATACCATCATCAACGCTGAAGAGGACAAGGACGGATACTACGATCTGCTGAGCAGGGTAAGCACCGTGTTCTTCAACTTAATGAGTGCAGAGACGAATGATGAGATTGATGCCTTAGCACAGAAAATGCAACCCATCCTCACTCAACATGCCAACGATGTACGCTTGAACAAACGACTCTTCGAGAGAATTAAATATGTCCACCTTCACCACCGCCGACTGACAGCAGAGGAGAAGATGCTGCTTGACAACTGCTATGACGGCTTCGTCAGAAGCGGCGCCCTGCTTGATGATGAGGGGAAAGAGAAACTGCGCACACTGACAGAGGAGGCCTCAATTCTTTCCCTACAATTCTCGCAGAACCTCTTGAAAGAGAATAAGGCCTTCATCCTACATATCACTGATGAGAAGCAACTTGACGGACTGCCAGAAACAGCACGTGAGGCAGCAGTTCAGGCTGCCAAGGAACGAAATATGGAAGGATGGGTATTCACACTCGACATGCCCAGCTATAGTCCGTTCATGACCTACAGCACGCAACGTGACCTCCGGGAAAAGATGTACATGGCACGTAATACCGTTTGTACACACGACAATGCCGAGAACAACCTCGACATCTGCAAAAGACTGGTCAACCTGCGCCGGGAAATTGCTCAACTGTTAGGATACAAGACCTATGCCGATTATGTGCTGAAACACCGCATGGCCAGTAAGGTAAAAAACGTTTATAAACTGCTCGATGATTTGATCGATGCATACAAACCTACAGCCCTGAAAGAATATGCAGAGATAGAGAAGTTCGCCCAGAAGAGCGAGGGAAAGAATTTCAAGATGGAGCCCTGGGATCAGGGGTTCTATTCACATAAACTGCAGCTGAAGAAATACAATCTCGATGCCGAGATGCTACGTCCCTATTTTGAGCTGTCGAAAGTGATCGACGGTGTCTTCGGCTTGGCAAACCGTCTGTATGGCATCACATTCAAGGAGAATACAGATATCCCCGTCTATCACCCCGATGTAAAAGCATACGAGGTGTTCGACAAGGACGGTTCCTATCTGGCTGTGTTCTACGCAGATTTCCATCCGAGGAAAGGAAAGCAGGGCGGCGCATGGATGACGGAATATCAAGGCCAATGGATTGATAGGAAAGGCGAGAACGTGCGACCGCATGTCAGCGTGGTGATGAACCTGACAAAGCCCACGGCAGAGAAACCTGCTTTGCTCACCTTGAGTGAGGTAGAGACATTCCTTCATGAGTTCGGGCACTCACTGCATGGCATGTTTTCCAACACACGCTTTGAGAGTCTCAGCGGCACCAATGTGTGGTGGGACTTTGTAGAACTGCCTTCGCAGTTCATGGAAAACTTCGCCGTAGAAAAGGAATTCCTGCGTACTTTTGCCTATCACTATAAGACGGGAGAGCCATTGCCCGACGAACTGATCCGGCGTATTAGGAGAAGCAGGAATTTCAATGTGGCTATGGGTTGCTTGAGACAGGTGAGCTTCGGCTTGCTCGACATGGCCTACTATACCAAGAAAGATGCTTTCACCGACGACATCATCCCCTTTGAGAAAAAAGCCTGGGCCAAGGCATCCATTGTGAAAGCAAAGAAGAACCCCACCACCTGCATGACCGTGCAGTTCTCACACATTATGGCTGGTGGATATGCTGCCGGATACTATAGTTATAAATGGGCGGAAGTGCTGGATGCAGATGCCTTCAGCATGTTCAAGAAAAGTGGGATCTTCAACCAGCATACCGCACAACGTTTCCGAGACTGTATCCTCAGCAAGGGAGGAACTGAACATCCCATGACCCTGTATAAACGGTTCAGAGGACAAGAGCCTACTATTGATGCCCTGTTGAAAAGAAACGGGATCAAGAGAGAAACAAAAAGCAAGAGGTAAGAACTAAGAGGTGAGAGGTAAAAACATGAACGAGAAACAGAAGAAACTCGATTTGCGATATCTGCGCATGGCTCGTATCTGGGCAGAGAACAGCTACTGCCAACGAAGACAGGTGGGGGCATTGGTGGTGAAAGACAAGATGATCATCAGCGACGGTTATAACGGCACGCCAAGTGGCTTTGAGAACGTATGCGAGGATGAGAACAACGTCACCAAACCTTATGTGCTCCATGCCGAAGCAAATGCCATCACCAAACTGGCACGCAGTTCGAACAACAGCGACGGCTCTACTCTCTATGTCACGGCATCTCCTTGCATCGAATGTGCGAAGCTTATCATCCAGGCTGGCATCAGACGAGTGGTATATGGAGAAAAATACCGTTTGGAAGATGGCATTAACCTGTTGCGACGAGCCGGTATCGAAGTAGTTTATATGAATCCTGACGAATGACCCAAAGCCCTTTAAGCAATGAAACAAAATAAGACAAACCGCTACATGCCTTTACTGATGGCCCTCTGCGTGGTCGTCGGTGTGGTGATCGGCACTTTCTTTGCCAATCATTTCTCCAGTCAGCGGCTGAATATCATCAACAGCGGCAGTAACCGTCTGAACAACCTGCTGCACATCATCGATGACCAATATGTAGATAAAGTGGATCTCGACTCTCTGGTGGAGAAAGCCATCCCACAGATATTGGGAGATCTCGATCCCCACTCAGTGTATATCAGTGCGAAGGATGTGCAGACAGCTACCGACGATCTGAAAGGATCATTTTCGGGTGTCGGCATCGAGTTCGTCATCCGCGAGGACACCATCCATGTACAGGGTGTCATCAAGAACGGTCCTGCCGAACGTGCAGGTCTGCTGGCTGGCGACAAGATCGTCTCTGTTGACGACAAACCCTTCGTGGGAAAGATTGTCACCAACGAGGAGGCGCAACACCGGCTGAAGGGTCCGAAGGACACAAAAGTGAAGATCGGCATCTTGCGCTATGGCGAGAAGAAAGTGAAGCAATTCACAGTGACACGTGGTGAAATCCCCACAAGAAGCGTGACCGCCACCTATATGTTAGACGATAATACGGGCTATATCCGTATCAAGAATTTTGGAGAGAACACCTATCCGGAGATGCTTATCGCCCTGGCAAAGCTGTCGCAGGAGAATTTCAGTAACCTGATCATCGACCTGCGCGACAACACCGGTGGCTATCTGCAGTCGGCAGTACAGATCATCAACGAATTCCTCCCCAGCAACAAACTGATTGTCTATACCCAAGGACGCAAGTCACCTCGGAATGAATACAAGAGTAACGGAAAGGGAAGCTATCAGAAGATTCCGCTTATCGTGCTGATTAACGAGAGCAGTGCCTCTGCCTCAGAGATTTTTGCCGGTGCCATGCAAGACAACGACCGTGCCACGATCATCGGACGCCGTTCGTTTGGTAAAGGACTGGTTCAGCAGCAGATCGGTTTCCCCGACGGTTCGATGATCCGCTTGACCATCGCCCGCTACTACACGCCATCGGGCCGCTGCATCCAGAAGCCCTACTCTCCTGGTGACAAGAATTACGAAGAGGATTTGCTGGAGCGCTATGAACATGGTGAGTTCTTTAATCAGGACAGCATCAAGCATACTGGGCCTGCTTACCATACCAGCATCGGACGTGAGGTATATGGTGGCGGTGGTATCACCCCCGACATCTTTGTGCCGGAAGATACGCTGGGTATCACATCCTATTACAAACAAGCCAGCTTGAGTGGTCTGATTCTTCAGTTCGCCTTCACCTATACTGACGACAACCGACTGAAGTTGAACAATTTCACAGAGATGATGGCCTTGTCTGATTATCTTGTGAAACAAAACACGGTTGATAAGTTTGCCACCTATGCCGACTCCCGTGGACTGAAACGCCGTAACCTGATGATCCAGAAGAGTCATAAGCTGTTAGAACGCTATATCAACAGTCGCATCATCTATAATATCATGGATGAAGATTCATGGGTGCAGTATCTAAATCTCGATGACCCCGTAATCCGTGCTGCACAGAAGGTGTTCAAAGACAATGCTGCCTTTCCGCAAAAGTCTGACGTGCAAGAGAAGAAAGAGGAGAAAGTGGCCAAGGCTTCCATCAACCTATTCCTCAACAGGGAGATGGGCCGAAGGTACAACATGATGGCCCGTTGCTGAACATGGACAAGAAAGACCTGCGCCAATTTATACGTATGCAGAAAGGACAGTTCACCCAGAAGAAACTGGAGGAACTGTCCTTACCTATCATCAAACGGTTACTGGCTCACCCACGCGTCAAACAAGCACACACCCTGATGATGTATTATTCACTCGACGATGAGGTGAACACCCACGAGGTGATCAACCAACTGGTGGAACAAGGAAAGAAAGTATTATTACCTGCTGTGGTTGATGACACACGGATGGAACTGCGCCAATATGCCGATCCCAGTGATCTGAGAGGGGGTTTCTTTCACATCATGGAACCCGTAGGGAAGGTGTTCACCGACTATGACAGCATTGATGTGGCTATTGTTCCCGGCATGGCTTTCGACTCACGCTGCAACCGTCTGGGACGTGGCAAGGGTTACTACGACCGTTTCCTGTCGGAGAGGCCTACTATATATAAAATAGGTGTATGTTTCGATTTTCAGAAATTGCCAGGCATCCCAGCAGAAGAAAACGATATCAAGATGGACGAGGTGCTCTAATAAAACCGGATATCAATAATAATCCGGGCACCCACCTCCTGGTTGAGTCGGTTCACCAGTTCCGTACGCATCATGGAAAGATCCGATCTGAGAGCAGGACGTGATATTTTGACAAACAGCACTTGGTGACTGATATACTTCTCTTCTGTATAACGGTCAATCACTTTTCCCGCCACCTTTCCCCACGCATCTATCAGTCGTTTTTGTAACAAGGGCATCTCCAATCCATTCTGTCGCAAGAATAGATTCACCAAATCATTGATATTGTGCACATCACGTTTAAACATCGCTCCCCACTCCTTCCTCTACACGTTGCGTCACCACACCATCAGCTACAGAAAACAGTTTATAGTCAAAACTGTTCTCATGAAGGATCCTGTCAAGATGTTCCCGATTGGTATCGGTGATGAAAATCTGTCCATACTCTTCGCTGGCCACCAACTGCACAATACGTTCCACCCGTTGCGCATCTAACTTGTCGAAGATGTCGTCAAGTAAGAGCAGAGGAGTAGTCTTGCTACAGGTACGCTTCAAGAAGCGGAACTGTGCCAGTTTCATGGCTATCACGAAAGTCTTCAGCTGTCCTTGACTACCCTCACGTCGCATAGGGTAGCCCCCAAGAAGCATCTCCAGGTCATCACGATGAATGCCATGCAAAGAATAGCCCACCGCACGATCCTTCATCCGATCACGCTGGATCACCTCCAACAATGGTCCCCGCTGACAATGGGAAACATATTGAAGAGACACCGTTTCCTTGTCTCCTGAGATATCCTGATAGATCTGCTGGAATACAGGAAGCAGTTCACGGACAAAAGCATCGCGTTTCTGAAAGACCACCTCTCCTTCAGCAGCCATCTGCTCCTCCCAGATACGCATCAGTTCCCAGTCGGGTTCCTCCTCCATTTTCAATAAAGTATTACGCTGCTGTAAAGCTTTGTTATATCGGTTCAGTGTCTCAATATAATTATTGTCATATTGTGAGATGACCACATCCATCAGACGTCGCCGTTCTTCGCTTCCACCATCCACCAGATAAGTGTCAGCGGGAGACACAAAGACCAAGGGAATCAGTCCGATATGCTGCGACAGCCGTTTATATTCTTTCTTATTCCGTTTAAAATGTTTTTTCGTGCCCCGTTTCATTCCACAGTAGATATCCTCTTTGTTTCCCGTTTCATCTTGATAAGACCCTTCCAACACAAAGAAAGGCTCATCATGAAAAATAACCTGTGAGTCGATACTGTTGTAAGCACTCCGGCAAAACGACAGGTAATATACTGCGTCCAACATATTTGTCTTACCGGCACCGTTCGGACCGATAAAACAATTCATCTTCGGCGACAGGGACAAACCAGCCTCCTTGATGTTCTTGTAGTTGACGATGGATATCCTATTCAGTATCATTGGTGTGCAAAGTTACAAAAAAACGCGAGCAGAACAAAACAAACTCATTTGTTTTTTATGCCGAGTGCATTGTAACTTATTCAAAGTTATGAAAAAAAGAGTGCAGAACGAAAAAAAACAGCAATAAATTTCAATAAGTGGAATAAATTCTGTAATTTTGCAACCCAAATGATTAAACCGCCCAGCGGTATAACAGAAGTCAATAAAAACAATTCAATAAATGGCAAACGTAAACGTGAAAGAACAGAATGTTGAGACAATCAACAAAGGTGAGGAATTCCTGTTGAAGAACAAGAAGACCATCATGTACGCGGTCATCGCCTTAGTGGTGATTATCGCAGGTATCATCCTCTACAACAACTTCGTGAAGGCTCCTCGTGAGGCTGAAGCAAGTACTGAACTGGCCAAAGGTCAGGATCTGTTTAACAACCAACAGTTCGACAAAGCCCTTAATGGCGATGGAGCTGCTTTCGCTGGTTTCGCAAAGATTGCCTCCGACTACAGCAGCACCGCTGCTGGCAACCTGGCCAATCTCTATGCAGGTCTGTGCTATGCGAACTTAGGCAAATGGCAAGAGGCCGTGAACTTCCTCGACAAATATTCTCCTGCCGATGATGAGATGGTAAGTCCTGCTGCCGTAGCAGCGTTAGGTAACGCATACGCTCATGTGAAAGAGATCGACAAGGCCGTTGCCAATCTGAAGAAAGCTGCAAAGATGGCTGACAGTCAGGCTCTCGAGAACACTAACAACAGTCTGGCACCCACTTTCCTGTTGCAGGCCGCAACCCTGTTGGAGAGTCAGAACAATAAGGCCGAGGCTCTGAAGATCTATCAGGACATCAAGAAGAAGTACGTGAACTCTCCGATCTCTCAGGAGATTGACAAGTATATCGAACGTGCAAGCGCTCAATAATGGCTACTAAGAACCTTTCGGAATACAACATGGAAAAGGTGCCTGATGCCAGTAACATGTGTTTTGGCATTGTGGTAGCCGAATGGAATCCAGAGATTACTGGTGCCTTGCTTGATGGTGCCGTCAGCACGTTGGAGAAACACGGAGCCCTGCCGGAGAATATCCATGTAAAGACCGTTCCCGGCTCTTTCGAGTTGATCTACGGTGCACATCAGATGACACTCAACGGCGGTTACGATGCCATCATTATCTTAGGCAGTGTGATCCGCGGTGAGACTCCTCATTTCGATTATATCTGTCAGGGAGTGACACAAGGCATCGCCCATCTGAATGTTACCAGTGAGATTCCTGTAGTCTATGGACTTCTTACCACTAACGACCTGCAGCAAGCGAAGGATCGCGCCGGTGGCCGGTTAGGTAACAAAGGTGACGAGTGTGCTGTAGTAGCTATTAAAATGGCGAAGTTCTAAGAGAACCCAATCATAGCAAGAGGGTATGTTTCGGCATACCCTCTTTTGTTTATCTCTATTTAAATGCAAAAAAACAATCAAATCTTTTGCATTTTGCTTGCTTATCCGTATCTTTGCAAAAACATCACAGAATATGAAACTTATCAGTTGGAACGTGAACGGGCTGCGTGCCTGTGAGGGGAAGGGATTCAGTGAGACCTTCAAGGCCATTGATGCCGACATCTTCTGTCTGCAGGAAACAAAGATGCAGGCTGGTCAGTTGGATTTGCAGTTCGAGGGCTACACCTCTTATTGGAACTATGCCGAGAAGAAAGGGTATAGCGGCACCGCCATCTTCACCAAGCATCAGCCTTTAAACGTCAGTTACGGCATCGGTGTTGAAGAACATGATCATGAAGGGCGTGTCATCACTTTGGAAATGCAAGATTTCTTCCTCGTCACTGTCTATACACCGAACTCACAAGACGGACTGAAACGTCTTGACTACCGTATGCGATGGGAGGACGATTTCCTGAACTATATCAAGAAGTTAGATGCCCAAAAGCCCGTTATCTTCTGTGGTGACCTCAATGTGGCCCATCAGGAGATTGACTTGAAGAACCCGAAGACGAATCATAAGAATGCCGGCTTCACCGATGAGGAACGTGCTAAGTTCTCTACTCTGTTAGCCAACGGCTTCACCGACTCTTTCCGTTACTTCTACCCCCATCAGGAGAATATCTACTCTTGGTGGAGCTACCGTTTCAAAGCTCGTGAAAAGAACACAGGGTGGCGCATCGATTACTTTGTAGTTTCGAACCGCATCGCTGAAAAGATGAAAGATGCCAAGATCCATACAGAGATCTATGGCAGCGACCACTGTCCGGTGGAGCTGGTAATAGATGAGAGATGAGAGATGAAAGAGGAGAGATGAAAGATGAGTGAGGAGAGAGGAGAGATGAAAGACAAATGAGGAGAATTCGTCTAATTAGTCTAATTCGTAGAGAACCATCTAACCCGTAAAGAACAAAAACCAATTCGTAGAGTACAATCTAATTCGTAAAGAAGAATAAGAGATGAAAGTAAAAGATTTATTAGAGACCTTTGAGTTTGAGGATCTCTTTCCCACAGTCGCCAATATGTATCCCAATGCCAATCGCCACAAGCGTGAGTTCCAGGAGGCCTTCGACATCCTGCAGAATATCCGTGTCACGCCCAGCAACAAGAACGTGCGTTATATGGTAATTGAAGACAGCGAGTCGCACGATACCTACTTTGGAGCCCAAGACTCCACGTTCAAGACCTCTTGGGATGTGTTGGCAGGGAAAGAGGTGAAACGCGACAAGTATGTTGACCTCTCCGATGAGGAGATAGCGGCCAACATCCTGATCAATGCCATCTTCCTCGGCAATTGTCCCAGAAGCTTTGAGGAGAGCCAAAAAGCACTGAGAAGAGCGTAGGCTCTTCATTAACTGAGAGGTGAGAACTGAGAGGTGAGAACTGAGAGGTGAGAACTGAGAGGTATGATTACTTTCAAGAATTGGCTTTAGTGCTTGTTCCAGGGTGTAATCATACCTCTCATTTCTCACCTCTCACTTCCCAGTTAAATTTCTTCTTCCTCCGGCAATGCCGAATCTATTTGCGTATCTCTCTTGACACTCACCTCCCCCATACGAGAAACGGTGACGATCAAAGGGATATACTCATCACTCAGTTTATCGGGTGATCCCACACTGGAACCGAAAAACAGGTTATCCCCCTCGGCCCTGTCGAGTACGAGTCCCAACAACACACCATGCTCACGGGTATTCGCATCCAAATAGTCGGCGAAGCTCTTCTTGGAGAACACACGATTGAAGAACTCCGATCCGTCGGCACGAAGCACGCGCACCCTTACCATATTATCATAGTACTCATTCCCCTGCTCATCCTTCACCTTCGGTAAGCTGTCGGCCACGAAACGGTGCACCTCTACCTTATAAGTCTTTTCCAGCCATTTCACCTCATCCGTCTGTTTGAACTCACTCATTCTGACAGGTGCTGCAGGTTTATGTTCCACTGGTTTTGGTGCGATGATCACATTCGACTGTTTCTTTTCCGCACACGACATCATCAGGCAGGCCACTATCAAGGAGGCTGCCAGTTCCAAACGATGTTTTATCTTCATTACTATCATTGTTTCTTATATTAACTAACATTTTGAAAGAAAATTGTGATGAATGCCGAAAATTTACTACCTTTGCAACAAACTTTTCGTTTATGCGAAAGCAGATATGTTAATAACTATAGTGATATAGAAAGATAATAGAACGCATCATGAAACAAACAATATGGTTTGCCCTACTCTCCCTGCTCCTCATGGCATCCTGCGGTGACAACAAGCCTACAGTGCCAGAGCCAGAGCCCATCGACACCATCCCCATGATGGTGATGCAGATACAGAAATGTGCCAAGCTCTATACCGCTGAATATCACGTCCATAAGATCGTGACCCACGATGACCAGATGAAGCTCAAGGGCTCCTTCCTGCAGAAAGAGTTCAATATCACCCTGCCAGTAGGACAGCGGAAGATTGCCATTCCCATGGATGCCACATTGAAAGCATCCATCGACTTCAGTCAATTCACCAAAAAGAATGTCAAACGCCATGGTGACAAGATCGAGATCATCCTCCCCGATCCTGTGGTGGAGCTCACCAGCAGCAAGATCAACCATGCCGAGATCAAGAAACAGGTATCGATTCTCCGTTCTAACTTCTCCGATGCCGAGATGACCAGCTATGAGAATCAAGGACGGGCAGCCATCGTGAACGACATTCCCCGCATGGGTATTCTCCCAATGGCTCAGGCCAGTGCCACCAAGACCCTCGTCCCCATGATCGTGGCTATGGGCTATGCCGAGGAGAACATCACAATTACGTTCCGCAAGGAGTTCACTTTAAGAGACCTCCCCAAATTGTTTGACTCAAAAACTTTCGCACGATGACCAAGCAAGACACCACCCCTTCTACAACCAAAAAGAGGAAGACCACAATGCCGAAGAAGTCGGTACATAAGACCAAGAAGTCCAAACAGGCTGCAGACACCACTCAGGAGGAGATCACCAAAGGCATTGAGGATGTGCTCACAGCCTTGTTCGAGATGATCGGCAAAGCCAGCAAGTGGACCGTCATTGCCATCCTTGCCCTGGTGGCTATTGCTTTAGGTGTCACCTACTATCTGTTCCATACCGTGACTGATGCCAACGCCAATGTCGAGATTGACCAACGCATCGGTGTCACCCCCACACAGATCAAGTCGATGAAAGACATCGGACAATGGGAGTTCCTCGCCATCGCCGACGAGGAGATGATTGATACCATCCGCAACGGTTTCTTCACCGACGACCAGCTCATCCGTATCTATTACGGTACACTCCGCTTAGGCATCGACATGAATGATGTACAGGAAAACTGGATTGAGAAGGAGAAAGACTCCATCATGGTAACGCTCCCTCCCATCAAACTCCTTGACGAGAAGTTCATCGATGAAGCCCGCACCCAGTCATTCTACGAGTCGGGCAAATGGACCGATGCCGACCGTGAGGCAATGTATCAACGCGCTTACCACAAGATGAAGGATCGCTGCATGACTAAAGAGAACATCGCCAGTGCCGAAGATAATGCCACCCGCCAATTCTATCAACTCATGCGATCCATGGGACATGAGAATGTCGTTATTAAGATGAGAGATGAGATCAGTCAATGACGAACGACAACGAAGAAATTAAAAGAATCATTACCGCAACAATTAAAACAACAAAACAAAATGGGCTATAATATGAGTAGCATTATGGAATATCTTTCATCTCTCCTCTCTCATCTTTCATCTATCTTATGGGGTTGGCCAATGATCATATTACTGTTGGGAACGCACCTGTTCTTAACGATCCGATTGAAATTCCCGCAGCGTTACTTATGGACTGCCATTCGGCTGAGCATCAAGAAAGACAAGGGATCGAAAGGTGACGTGTCGCAGTTCGGGGCCTTAGCCACCGCACTCGCCGCCACCATCGGTACTGGTAACATCGTGGGCGTAGCTACCGCTGTGGCCCTGGGTGGTCCCGGTGCCGTCCTCTGGTGCTGGCTTACCGGTCTGTTTGGCATCTCCACGAAGTATGCCGAAGGACTATTAGCCGTGAAATACCGTGAGAAGACGGCCGATGGAAGGATGTTAGGTGGCCCGATGTATGCCTTGGAACGTGGTCTGGGGTGGAAAGGCATGGCTATCCTCTTTGCCCTGTTCACCGCCATTGCCTCCTTTGGTATCGGTAATACCGTACAGGCCAACGCTATTGCCACCCTCACCTCCGAGACCTACCATGTCTCTCCTTATATCACTGGTATCGTGATCATGCTGCTCACTGGTGCCGTGGTGTTAGGCGGCATCAAGAGTATTGCCCGGGTATGCACCATGCTCGTTCCTTTCATGGCTTTCTTCTATGTCATCGGCTGCATCATCATCCTCTTCATGAACGGTGAATATGTATGGCCTGCCCTGAAGCTCATCTGCGAGTCGGCTTTCTCACCACAGGCAGCAGGTGGGGGTTTTGCTGGCAGTACGGTGATGATGGCCGCCCGCTTCGGTATTGCTCGCGGTCTGTTCTCCAATGAATCGGGTATGGGTAGTGCGCCCATCGTTGCGGCAGCAGCACAGACGCGCAACCCAGTACGTCAGGCTTTGGTGTCATCCAGCGGTACCTTCTGGGACACCGTGGTGATCTGTGCCCTTACCGGACTGGTCATCGTGAGCAGTGTCATCGCCTATCCCGATATCTCGTACGAGAACGGAGCCACCCTCACCAAGGTGGCATTCAGTAAGATACCCTATATCGGTGCACCCCTGCTCACCTTCGGACTGCTCACTTTCGCCTTCTCTACCATTCTGGGGTGGGAACTCTACGGCGAACGTGCTGTGGAGTATTTAGGGAACCTCCGAAAGCAATCGCCAGAATCAAAGTTCCAGGCTAAGAATATCTACCGTATCCTATATATCCTCGCTATCTTCTTCGGTGCCGTGATGAACCTCGCAGTGGTGTGGAACCTCGCCGACTGCATGAATGCCCTCATGGCCATCCCCAACCTCCTCTCCCTACTCTTCCTCAGTGGTGTGCTGGTAAAAGAAACTAAGCACTATCTGTGGGAAGGACAACTGGATAAGGATATGAACGATGAGTGAATACAAGAATTTATTACCATAAGGACGAGACGGAGACCCGTTTCGTCTTTTTTTATCCGTTGAATCCGTGCCATCCGTGTTCGTTTTCTTCTCTACGAATTAGACAAATTTGACGAATTCTTTGTCACCTAAGGCAAGAACCAACGGTCGCTGCCTACGGGGAAAAGCAAATCCAACAAAATCTAATTCAGCATCCAACAAATCCTTGGGTGCGCAAACAAATCATCTAACCAATCATTTGGTTACCTTTCGCATCACTTTTCTTCAGATTTCTTTGGCAGTTACAGGATTATTCATTATTTTTGCATCGTATCAGTTGACCTCATAGGCTGACTGGTCGTATTTTCGTTGGAATAGGACGTTTACGAACGTTATCTTCTACATCTGAATCTCGCAAATTCAAGCATCGGAAGAAGCGCAACCGAAACGTCCGCGTTAGGTGTATTATACCCTGTTCATCTAATTTTGGACAATCTGTATAATGTATCATGGCGTGGGCTAACTCGAGTTGCTTATCCTGATGCAAGGCAATGCGAGAGCCCAGATGTGGGATAAGCGAGAAGTAGAGACTCCCACGTCTTTCGCGTTTATATAACCGAGACTTTTTCTGCCGAATCCGGGTGTCTATAGGCGTATCTTAGTCAATCAAAGCTCAAGATTATGAAACAGAGAATCACCTTCACCATGCTGATCCTTTGGATTCTGAGCAGTGTCATTCCACTTGGAACGGCATTTGCTTCTCCCATCACATCCCAGCAGGCTCAGCAGAATGTAATGGATTTCCTGAAGAAGAAAGGGAAAACGGTGGCAAAGTCGGCTTTGCACGACATTTCGTCAAAGGGCACCACCTCAAAGAACTACTTTGTGTTCAACGTTGGGAATAACGAAGGTTTTGTCATTGCATCAGCCGATGATCAGGTTCCTGCCATCTTAGGCTATTCCAGTCGTGGCACGGTTCTGATTGAAGCCATGCCTGCCAATCTGAAAGCCTGGTTGGATAGTTATGACAAGCAGATTAGTTATATCCAGGAACAAGGAATTAAAGGCAGTACTCCAATCACTTCCACCCATGCGGCCATATCACCTTTGATGACGACAACTTGGGACCAAGATGATCCATATAACCAGAGCTGCCCTGATTTCTTTACATACGGAAAGAGCGTGACTGGTTGTGTAGCAACAGCCATGGCACAGATTATGTATTACCATCGAAACCGTTCTGTCAGTCAGATATCCGCTACTATTCCAGCCTATACATGTAGGTCAAAATGGAACTCCGAAGCAGGAGCACAGCAGATCTCTGTAGAGGCCGTTCCCGCTGGTTCCGTCATCGATTGGAATAATATGCTCAACAACTATACTGGCTCTGAAACTGCAACCCAGAAGAAGGCTGTTGCTGACTTGATGTTCTATTGCGGTGCATCGGTATCCATGAACTATGCCAATGGTGAGAATGGTGGGTCGGGTGCTTATTCTGAAGATGTGCCCGAAGCATTGAAAACATATTTTGGTTATAGTGACAACACTCAGTTGGTAAGCCGTGATAACTATACAAATGATAGTTGGGATAACCTGATCTACAATGAACTTTCAAACCATCGTCCTGTTTTCTATAGTGGTGTAACCTCATCAGGTGGTGGTCATGCCTTTGTATGCGATGGCTACGACAGTGATGGTTACTACCACATCAACTGGGGATGGGGCGGCTATTGCGACACCTATTTCCTTCTGTCCGACCTCACTCCACAAGACCAAGGTACTGGTGGGTCATCAGGTGGCTACAATAGTAGTCAACAGGCAATGATTGGGGCAGAACCAGCCATCGATAATACGATCACTTTGACACCTATATTTGAAAATGGATTACAATCTTTTGAAGTTCCAGCTCTATATTATCAGCCGGTAATCTATGCTAAAGATGTTAACTCTAAGAAAGAGGCTTATTACTATATTGATAATAAGGGTAAGAAACTGGAAGGTCTTGGCTGGCGCTTCGATGATGGTGGGAATGCTCCTATAGCAACTTTCCCCGCTTTGCAGTGGGATCCTGCGACCATGAGTGGTTACGAATATCCAGGTGAACCTATTGAAGGAACCATGCTGCCTCTCTATCGTGACTTTATTTCAAAATTTGCAGCCTTAAAAACCGCTAAGATCGTACCAGCTGTTACAGCAACTTACCAAGTGAGCCCTGCCTCTTTCTCGCCGAACGGCTATACTATAGACTTTAGTACATCAACAAAGATTGCTACAGGAAAGATAGAAATGAAGAATACAGGTTATGAGAATAGCATGGCTGATAATTTTGCCAGTCCTATTGACCGCGATGGTAGTAAATACAATGTGGAAGGTGGTGTGCTGAAAGTTCCTTTCAAGTTATCTGACTGGGGGAAATACGTAGAAGATCTATGGTACTATTTCGACAGAGTTGATGAAGAGACTTATAAAGATTCTGTTAATTTCATATCTCTTCAGCTAACGAAAGAAGGCGAGCCTACCATTATATCTGAAAAAGCCTCCGTCATTCACGCATTTTTACTCATTAATGGTATTGTGGACAACAAGCCAGAGAGCAAAGTGTTGGATTGTTTGACCACAGATGAGAATTGGCCATCCAAGAGAAATGATAATGCAGGTACGATGTACAAGTATGCTGAACAAGCTATTAGTGCGCAATTCACGCATTCTATTCCATATAATAAATCTTTAGATATCCTGCCATTTATTGAAACACACGTTACCTATATAGGTAAAAAGTCAAAATGGACAGAACACAGTCAAGTGATGGATGCGACAACCTTTAAGAGTTTAGGATTGAGGTATGAGTTCTCTGTTGTTGATTATGAAGACGGCAATCACGCTACAGGTGAGTCTCGCCACATCTCTATCGAGCCCAAAGCTAATGCTGCAGCAGACTTCGGCTATGACGAGGTAATTCTGACTCCACGTTCCGTTGCATACGATAAGAATGGGACAAGTTTCTCTACCATTATGGATAAAGTTGCAACAAGGGAGACGATTGGACGTGAACCATTAATTAAGGTTGAAATTGTTGATCCAAGTAACAATGTACTCTATGTGGGGTATATCAAATTGGTCATCACTGATGATGACACTCAGCCTGTTTCGCATCACAGTGGAATACTCACGAGTCATTATCCTATAGATGATGATTACTGGATGAACAGTACCTCAGAAGGCGGTCTTAAATGGTCGCAGATGGAGGAGTTCCTTTCAAAGCTTGGTGAGAACGGCTATAGCAAGAAACAATTTGAAGAAGAATTCGAAATCGATGTTCTTTCAGATGGTAAAAAAGCCAAACGTTTCATAAAGTCAGGAGATTCGTTTGTACAGGAAGAAGATCCTGTAGGTGACGTTTTTTATACGAAATCCACAATAGATGACCCGAAGGATAAACAAACCAACGTAATTAATTGGGCCATTGGAAATGATTACCAGCGCATTGTTGAAGGTATCACTGGCAAAGCGGGAACAGCTGCCCGTGACGCATTGTTAGTGAATCAAGGTAATGGTAATGAGACGAATGCCCTTTCCACAACTGTACGTTTTGTGAAGAAGAATTCTGATGATCCAAACAGAGATGCCATCTATGTTACATTGTCAATTGCTGGTTCTCAGGTTCATTTTGCATACGGTGAGGTTGCGAGGAAAGATTTGTCTCGATGGTATCAGTTAAATAGTTACAGACACGGTTCTGAAGCAGATGGTACTGCTATCGATATTCATGAGAGCGTTTTTACACCAGCAGAGACATCCTTAGCGATGCTTGAAACTGGTACAACCGGTACACCGACATTCGAATTTGAGCGTCCACTCTTCGATAACTTCCTTAATAGCTGTATCAGTATCAACAGTAACAGGAACAGGTTTTCAAAATATGACTACACGAACAACAAGAATGTCAGCTTTGAATTTACGTTGCCAGTTAAAGGACAAAATGCAGAATTCGGTCATGTGAATGGTTGTTGGAAAGTAGGGGGAATATCTGGCCACGTATATACTTTGACAATTAGTTCGGATCACAAAGCTATCACCGATGAGCATGGCTGTAAGATCGTTGAGATTATAGAAAAAGATGGTCAGCCGTACATCCGTATGAAAGATATAGACTGTGCGAACGACATCCTAAACTATTCAGGTCGTTACGATCAAGATGGCAAAAACCTTGCTAACGAGGCCGAATCTGATCCGTTCTATCTTGCTAATTCTGACGGTGAGACTAACAATCGCCAGACGTTCACTGCCTACCTGAAGGTTGTGACCAGTGACCCTGGCTACCAACTCTTGTTGAACAACAGTAATTTCAATGTAAAATTCCTCCGTCCTGTCAATGCATGGGCTAAGAAGTCATCATTCATAGCCAAGAGCAATGAGAAGTATTATATCATGCCCACAGATTTATTGACTGCCAAAGACTGGCGTGATTACACCTTGACACTGGATCGAGACCTCAATGGAGATAGTAACTATATAAATGGTCAGATCGGTTGGGACTTTTATAACATCTATGCAATTAGTACAAAGTACGATGAGATTTATACCGATCATGCAGCAGAGAAGTCTGTTCGTGATGCTGTTGACGCAGAGCTGAGTTACGGTAATAAGATGTCGCAGATCTTCGCCAAATTCAAGGCTACTCTGAACAAAGTTGGTGAAATAACTTCTCTGAATGAGAATTATCTGAAAGTAACTCCTATTGCTCAATACGACGGTGTGAGAGTTGGTAGCAAACAATACAAAACTGCCCCTCAGACTCGTATTGAATATACCAGTAATGGAAATACTCAAGACTTCCACCTCTTTGTTCCTATCTACATTCAGTACGCATGGGGACACGGACCGAACAGTTCGCTCAATCACCTAAGATCTGGTAATCCGAACACTTTAAAAGTGTGGACGATTATCACAGTAAAAGCAGAAGGATCGGGGGGTGGTTCTGTTGATCCAGACACAGAACAAGAAGTTCCCGACAACACCGTCTATATGGACGATATGGAGGTGCTAAGCGGTACAGAGGCTGTGCTTTCCGTGAAAATGAAGAACGAGGTGGTGGCAGAAGGCTTCGAGTTCGATATGTATTTGCCTGAAGGTATTACAGTGGTGGAGGATGAGGATGGATTCCCTGAGGTGACGCTGAGCACAGAACGTACAACGGTTCGTAAGACCAACAGTTTCGATGCTGTATTCAATGCAGACGGCTCATTGCGTGTACTTGCTGCTTCCACCAACGGCTCTGCCATTAGCGGTAATGACGGTGAGGTAGTTCAGGTGAAGGTGGCCTTAGCCGATGATATGATTGAAGGTGACTATACTGTATGCTTTAAGAATATCGCTATCTCTGACGAGAATGCCGTGAGCTATAACTCACCCATGACAACAAGTACCATCAAGGTAAATACCTATACTATTGGTGATGCAAACATTGACAAGAAGGTAGATGTGGCTGACTTCACCGCTACAGCACACCATCTGTTGAACCGCACGCCAGAAAAGTTCCACCAGAAGGCTGCTGACGCCAATACGGACAACAAGATTGATGTGGGTGACCTCACCGCTATCGCACACCTTATCTTATATGGCTCTGTGACGAAGCCAACGAATACCGCAGGAGCAAGACCGTATATGATGATGGGTGGAACTCCTGCCAATGAGAACTACATCTATATTGAACCTGTTAGCGTTCAGGGACAGTCGGAAGTCACCTTGTCGGTGAAGATGAAGAATGCTGTTGAGGCTGAAGGCTTTGAATTCGATCTCTATCTGCCTGACGGCATGACATTCGCAACAGATGCGGATGGATTTGCTGAGGTTAGTCTGAGTACAGAACGTACCAACTCACGGAAGACCAATAGCTTCGATGCTGTGATTCAGCAGGATGGCTCACTGCGCGTGCTGGCAGCCTCCACGAATGGTTCTTCTATCAGCGGCAATGATGGCGAGGTGGCATTGGTAACCATCCATGTTGATCCGGACCTCAATGCTGGTGAATACCCATTGCTGCTGAAGAACATCGCTATCTCTGATGTGAATGCAGTTAGTCATAGCACTGACTTACAGGAGTCAACCATCACCATCCTTGGAAATGGCATTGTTACCGGTCTGGATGGAGTAGGAGTCCAAAGCGGTACAGAACAGTGGTATTCGTTGGATGGTAAGAAGCTCAACAGCAAACCGAAGGCAAAGGGTGTGTATATCATGAACAGACAGAAGGTCGTGATTAAGTGAGAGAAGTGCAAGTTTACTTACACTTCCGAGCGTGAACGAGTTCGAACGAAGTTCAAGGTCGTGATTAAGTAATTGACTATGTAAACTCCTCTTCACAAGAGCCCGTCTATACCATCAGCAGCTATATGCTCCCATCAAGAGGCATATAGCTGCTGGTGTATTTGTACTGTAAGTTTGTGCACAATACGAACAACAAATCTGCACAAGTTGTGCAAAATATGAGTAACAAATCTGCACAAGTTGTGCGCAATATGAGCAACGGTTCTGCACAGATTGTGCAGAGCCTTTGCACAACTTGTGCAAAGGTTCTGCATACTTAGTGCAAAGGTCTTGCACACTTCGTGCAACAGTCTTGCACTTTTCCTACAACATTTAATTTGGTTATCTCCCAGATTTTTCGTACCTTCGCGCCATCCAATTGATTGAAAACATCATGATGAATGATATTGAACTATGGGTGCTGGCAGTGGCTTTGGCCATGGACTGCTTCACGGTATCTATCGTGAGCGGGGTGATCCTGCAACACAGGATATGGGGCGTGATCCTGAGGATCAGCTTCCTCTTCGGACTCTTCCAAGCAATGATGCCCTTGATCGGATGGTTCGGTATCTCCCACTTCACCGAACAGATAGAGGCCTACGACCATTGGATCGCCTTCGCCCTACTCGTTTTCTTAGGTATCAACATGATTCGCGAGGCTTTCTCTAAAGAGGAAGAACATCACTTCAACCCCACCCTACTGCTTACGCAGCTTACCCTTGCTGTGGCAACGAGCATCGACGCCCTTGCCGTGGGTGTCTCCCTGTCGTGCATGGGATATAAGCGCATCAGCGATCTTACCGCTCCCCTCGTCATCATCGGTATAGTCTCGTTTTTCTTCGGACTTCTCGGTCATGAATTAGGCATCCGCTTAGGTCATGCCATCCGTCGCCGACTGAAACCCGAGTTGTTGGGTGGACTGATCTTAATCGCTATAGGCATCAAGATTTTATCCGAGCATCTTCTCGAATAACATCCTTTTCTTTGGGTAAAGAAACTTTCATTTCTTTGTGTAAAGAAACAAACTTCAATCATTCTTTTCTTTGGCGCAAAGAAAAGAAGCAAAAGAAACATCCACCCCAACCCGTCCTTCCCCTATATGGGAAGGCTCAACCGCTCCTCCCGTCGCTCTTTCACTAAGGTAAGCTCGCCCCATCAAAGGGGGCGGCTTGATTTTTTGTCGGCTTACGCAATGAACGCTGATCATTGTACTTTGAACTATGAACTATGAACTATGAACTTTGAACAAAGGTAAGCTCGCCCCATCAAAGGGGCGGCTTGATTATTTGTCGGCTTACGCATGGCGATAAATAATAGATAAGGTTATATTAGAAAAGATAATCATTGAAAAGAGATCATTGAAAGGAGGAAATGGGATAGTGTAAAGTAGTGAGGGGTTGAGTCCGCATGAAAAAGTAACTCTTGTTATTGAGAGCTATCGAGCAGCCCCTCCCCTCCCATCAAGGGGAGGGGTGCTCGAAGAGTGGGGTGGGGTCTGTATATATTCATTTGTGTCAAGTTACTGACCCCACCCCTACCCCTCCCCTACAAGGGAGGGGAGTGCCATGCGGAAAACTTCTCGTCCCAATGTACAGGTGTAAGCCGACAAAAGCCAAGTAGCTCCTTTTGATTGATATTTGATAATTGAAATTTGACACTAGACAAGTGTCACAATTAAGGAGCTATGCGCCAGCCGACAAAAAAGCACCTCAGGGCTTTGATGCCCTGAGGTACCTTAGTGAAAGAGCGACGGGTAGGAGCGGCTAAGTCTCCCCATATAGGGGGAGGTTTGGTAGGGGTGGATGTTTCTTTTGTCTCTTTTCTTTGCGCCAAAGAAAAGAGGAATGAGGTTTGTTTCTTTACACAAAGAAATGTTTGTTTCTTTGACAAGGAAATGTTTGTTTCTTTACACAAAGAAAACACAACAACACTACTGCACTTTTTCCTGCAACCTCTCATCCCCCGGCTTATACAGAAGGCCACGGCATTCCTTGGCATCTGCCTGATATGCTTTCCACTCGATCTTGTCCCAATCGATCTGATCGGTACGCTGGGCAACGGGCACATGAGGAATCAGTGAACCGTCGCGCACTAAGATGATGCAGGGTATCTCACCAGCCTCTATCTCCTGATAGCCACCCTCATAGATCTTCCCCGTCTGGTAGTCGATCCACTTTCCCTTGGGCAGATAGACCGTCCGGCTGTTACCACTCTCCAACAGCGGAGCCACCAGGATCTGACTGCCAAACATATACTCATCTTCTACGAGCCATGCACCGGGATCGTGGGGGTATTCCACCAACAGCGCACGCACCATAGGCAGTCCTTTCTCGGAGCAATCCTTTGCTTGTGCATAGACGTATGGCATCAGCTGATACTTCATTTCGGCACAACGGCGGAAGGCATCGGTGAAACTTTCACTGATGAGCCACGGCTCCGTAGGCGGAGCACCATGGGCACGGGTATGACTGCTCAGGAATCCGAAGGGCAGCCACCGACGGTAGATATCCTCGGGAGATGCTGTCACGAAGCCCCCCATGTCATGACTCCAGAAAGAGAAGCCGCTCAAGCCAAACGACAAGCCACCGCGCAGATCACCCAACATGCCCGTATTGGTGGTAGCTGCATCACCGCCCCAGTGAAGGGCATACCGCTGAGAACCGGCCCAGGCAGAGCGTGCCCAGATAATGCCATTGCCAGGATACTGTTGTTCCACCGCCTCCCAAAGGGCTTTGTTATACCGCAACGGATAGAGGTTATGCTCGTAGAGTCCACCTTTGCCACTGTGATAGAAGCCATTATAGGGTGCCGCCTCACCGAAGTCACATTTGATGGTAGAGACCCCCTGTCGGAGCAATCCGAGTATCTTCTGCTGATACCAGTTCACCGTCGCGGGGTTGGAGAAGTCGAGGATAGCATCTTCCACAGGCATGCCGCCATCGGCGTTCCTGACATGCAGTCCCTGTTCGATGATCTCGGGGAAGAAACGGTTCTTCGGTGTGAAATAGGGCAACTGCCACAAGCAGGTATGGAAGCCATCTTTTGCCAGTTGACGTAGCATTTTCTCAGGATTCTCGAAACGATCCTTCGCAAACTGGTAGTCACACTGCCAATCCACGCCGAACCATCCCGTATCGAAGTGGATCACGTCACAAGGTATGCGGTGACTACGCAGCTGATGTGCAATCTCCAGTCCTTCTTTCTGTGAGAAATAGGTAATACGACTCATCCAGGTACCGAAGCTCCAGAGGGGGAGCATCGGACTCTTTCCCGTGATGTCGGTATATTCATCAAGGATATCCTTCGGTTCCCCGAAGAAGATGAAGAAGTCCATCTTTTCATCGGCCATGAACAAACGGTCGGCACCGATATAGCTCTGTCCGAAATCACAAGTGACAGGTGCCGAGGTGTGCATGAAGATGCCATAGCCGCGGTTGGAGAAAAAGAACGGCACGGGCTTGTACTGGCCGTCGCTCTCTGGTCCTTGGGGATCGGTCACGGAGAGGTGCACCTTCTGTCCTACCTTATTCAAGGAAGTGAACGATTCGCCGCAGCCATAGATACGCTCCCCGGGTGCCAGCGTGAACACCGGGTTAAAGCTCCGTGAGTTATCCGAGCCGCGCTTGATGAACGAGAACGGCAGCAGTTTGATCTGCGAGGAGTCGTTGTCGATGATATGGCGTGTCTGCGTAAGCACCTTTCCTTTCGCATCCTTGATCACGATACGCCAAGGATACGACTGTAACTCGATGCTGCCATAGGCGGAGGTGTAGGTAACGGTATTACCATTGCGCACAGGATGCCAAGAGGAGTCTTTTCCTTTTGCCTTGAAGGCATCACAGAACATCACGTCATCCCGATCGCTATCCTTGGGATCCACAGGGGTGGAGAGCATACGGACACGAACAGTGCGGGGAGAGACGAAATCGATCTTGATCTTCAGATCCGGGTCATTCTCATACGCCGCATCAGGGAAATCGAGCATCTGCATACGCACCGGCCAGTAACCGTTCAGGTTGAACGCCTGTCGCGGTGACATCCGGTAGCGTTTCCAATTCACCAGTCCTTCGCCCTTTGTCGTGTCGAAACGAACTAACGAGTCGGCTAAGAAATAGGTGTTCGACAGATCACTGAAATCCGTTGACATATCCTTTGGCATGCACTGCAGGTACTGGATACCCGCATTGGTTTGGATCTGGGCACTGGCGGTGAGCACACCGCACAGCAACATCATGGCACAGAGTTTTTTCTTCATAAACTTGGCAATCGTTATTTTGTTTGTTATTGTACTGTAAACTGTATCACATCCGGTTTCAGGGTGGCCGACTTCGCCGTGATAGAGCCGTTACCTTTGGCCACCACAAGACATTTCCCGAAGAAAGCCTTACGCTCTGACGAAGTGAATCGCTCCATGGAGGTCTGACAGCCATTGTCAGTACCCAATATCTTTCCATCTCCCTCATAGATGAAATAGATCAGGTCGTCTGCCCACGGACAGAGGTTCCCGTCTTTATCCACCACCTCGGCGGTGATGAAAGTCGTTTCCTTACCTTGATAATCGATCGACAGGCGCACATGATCGGGGGCACCCGCCGTCTTGATGGTCTGCTCACATACAACCTTCCCGCCTTTCCTCGACACAGCCTTTACCTCGCCGGGATCAAAGGTCACGCGCCAACCCACATGATATGGTGTGGTGAGTGGAGAATGGTCACCTTTCCTCCGGACGCCCTGACTTTTGCCATTGATGAACAACTCTACCTCATCGGCATGGTTATAATAGCACCACAGGTCGATATCGTCACCAGGAACCCAGTTCCAGTGAGGGAAGAGATGGAGCACGGGCTTGTCGGTCCACTCGCTCTGATACATATAATAGACATCCTTGGGGAAGCCTGCCAGGTCGATGATACCGAAATAGCTGCTGCGAGCCGGGAAGCCATAAGGTGTAGGTTCCCCGATATAGTCGAAGCCTGTCCAGATATACTGACCGCACACAAACGGGTTGTTCTTCACCACATCCCATGTCTCCTCATGTGTACTGCTCCACGAGGCATGCATATTGTCATAGGAAGAGCACATGTAGGTAGGATCGGTATAGGGAAGCCACCACTCCTTCGGTGCCACATAGACACTGTCTGACGGCATCATATAGAAGCCACGTGTCTGCAGGGCCGATACACTCTCACTCATGATGAACGGTTTACCGGGGAAGTTCTTCGGCACATCCTTCACCCACTGATGATGGTAGTTGAAGCCGATGATGTCGATGGCGCCGCTTTTGAAGAGATGGTTGTTGGGATCCGGCTCATTACAGCCAGCCGTGATCGGACGCGTCTTGTCATACCGTTTCACGATCTCCGCCAGATGACGGGTAAGCAGGGAGTTCACACTGATCTCGCCCTCCTTAGCTAACGTAGAGGCATCGTGACCTGCATTGAGAATGAGGTTCGCCTGCTCCAAGGACAGCGTGTCGGCCTCTGCCGATGACCACTGCTCCAACACCTCGTTACCGATCGACCACATCAAGATCGAGGGATGGTTGCGGTCACGTCTGATCAGGTCGCTCAGGTCACGCTCATGCCACTCATCAAAGAACCGGGCATAATCGTTCTGTGTCTTCTTCCTGCGCCACATATCGAAGCTCTCATCCATCACGATGAGTCCCATGGTGTCGCACATATTCAACAGCTCGGGAGCTGGTGGATTGTGGGAGCAGCGGAGGGAGTTCACACCCATTGCCTTCAGTTTGGATAGTTTCCGGTGCAGGGCATCCTCGTTGAGGGCAGCCCCTAAGCAGCCCAAGTCATGATGTTCGCACACCCCGTTGATCTTCTTGTTTTTCGAATTGAGTGAGAAGCCCGCCTTGGAATCAAAGCGGAAACTCCTCACTCCCGTATTGGTATTATACACATCAACAATTTTATAACCAACACGTATTTCTGTCCTTACCTTATATATATAGGGGGTCTCAAGAGTCCACAGACGGGGATGTCGGAGTTTGATATCAGCGGTGTACGACGAGGGTTGCGAGGAGATCCGACATGCCTCGGCCTTCCCTACCGTCTTCCCGTTGGCATCCAGCAGGTAGTGGGTAACTTTCATCTCTTTCACAGCATTCTCCACCTCTGCTTCGATGTGGAAAGTGGCCTGACGGTAGTTGGCACTCGGTGTGGCAGTGACATACGTGCCCCAATGGGCCACATGGGTCTTCTCCACCTGGGTGAGCCAGACATGACGATAGATGCCGCAGCCGCTATACCATCGGGAGTTGGGCTGATCGCTGTTATCGACCTTCACCACCAGTTCATTCTCCCCGATACGGATATAGGGTGTCATGTCATAAGAAAACGAACTGTATCCGTAAGGACGCTGTCCTAACTCATGACCGTTCAGCCAGACGGTACTGTTCATATACACCCCATCGAACTCAATGAAATAACAGGCGTTCCCGGTGACCGTGAACTTCTTCCTGTACCATCCGATACCACCGGGCAGGGCTCCCCCACCCGCTCCCGAAGGGTTCCCCGCATAGAAGTCACCTTCGATAGCCCAGTCGTGTGGGAGATCCAGTCTCCGCCAGTCTGTGACTTTCCCTACCTCTTCGATGGTCAGCTTGTCATTCAGGAGGAAGTCCCATCCTCCATCAAAGTTTTTCCGATCGCGGGCCTGTACTGCCAATCCGCAAAGGATGGCAGTCAGCACCACACATATCTTTTTGTAGTCTGTCATACCTTATACATTATCCTTACAGTCTCACGTAGAGATTGACCGTCATGGCCTTACCGTTGTACTGTACCATCTGACCCTCAGGGTTCTCAAGGTTCAACTCACGAGGCTGATCTCTCGTGATGAGCACGATGTTGAAGCGGCGGTTTTTCAACATGCCGTTGAAAGAGCCGGAACGCTTTCCAAAGGTGACGGTCTTTGCAGCATCATCATAGCTGATGTCGATGGTAGCATATTTCCCCTTTTCATAGTTATAGTTCGTACCCTCATCCTCATAGAGCTGGAACGTGGCGTCGGCACCAGCATAGACATAGAGGTTGATCAGTTCTGCCGGTTTCTCATCGCAATACTGGATCTCCGGTCCAAAGGGGATGATGCTTCCCTCACGGACAAATACCGGGATGCGCTCATACGGTGCATCGACGATCAGTCGCTGACCACCCTCGATGAACTCACCCGTATAGAAATCATACCAGCCACACTGCTCTGGGAAATAGACACTACGGTTGCGTGCCTTGTAATAGCCGACGGGACAAGCCATCAGAGCCGGTCCGAACATCCACTGATCTGGAATATTCAGCACGTTCTCGTCTCCGTTGAAGTCCATCACCAGTCCGCGCATCAACGTATAGTCTTTGAAATGTGCCCAGCCTGCCATAGAATAGAGATAAGGCATCAAACGGTAGCGCAGCTTGTCATACCAAACGATGGTCTGGTAAGCAGGATGGTTTTCTGGAGCAATGTTCCATACCTCACGCAGCGGCCACTGACCATGAGCACGATACAAGGGGATGAAACAGCCGAACTGGTTCCAACGTGTCTGCAACTCGCGCCATTCCTTCAGGTCACTGTTCTCCACACCAGTCTTATCGAACTCCTGCTGTGCTGCCACATAACGGTTCTCCACACAGAAGCCACCCTGATCCATACCCCAGAAGGGGATACCACTCATGGCATAGTTCAGACCGGCGGTCATCTGTGCCCGCATGTCCTCCCAGCGTGTACCGATGTCACCGCTCCAAGTAGCCGTACTGAATCGCTGTTCGCCGGCAAAGCCACTACGGGTGAGCAAGAACACGCGGGGTTCGTTCATCTTTCCCTTGAACACCGAACGCTGTCCGTTGTAAATGGCATCGGCATTCACCGTTGAATAAGCATTGAAATACTCTGTGGATGTTCCAAGAGCGGTAGGACCGCAAAGTGCCTTACGATACCACATCGGCGTACAATCACGCACATTCGGCTCAGAGGCATCCATCCACCAGGCATCGATGCCGTGGTTGTATTTCGTATAGAGGTTCTCGTCCATCTGTCGCCAGAACATCTTCCTGGCTCCGGCATCATAGGCATCATAGAACGAGCCACGGAATCCTAACCAGTCGTGGATATCATCTTTCACAGCCTGACGGTACATCCATCCGTTCTTGTCCAGCTCCTTATAGTTGTCAACACTATCATAGAATTTCGGCCATACGGAAATCATGAAGCGTCCACCCAGTTTGTGGACATAGTCGAGCATCCCTTGTGGATTCGGGTAACGGCTGGCCTCGAAGGTATGATCACCCCAGCTGTCAAGTTTCCAGTAGTTCCAGTCCTGTACGATATTATCCACAGGGATCTTTCGGTCACGGAACTCCTTGAGTGTCTCCTCGATCTCGGCCTGAGTCTTGTAACGCTCCCTGCTCTGCCAGAAACCCAGCACCCACTTCGGGTAGATCGGTGCCTTTCCCGTGAGGGTACGATAACCAGAGATGATCTCATCGAAATTATTTCCTGAGATAAAATAGTAGTCCATATCTTTTGCCATCTCACTCCAGATACTCAGATTGCCACGAGCCTCTTCCGAACGTGGCTGGGCTACGCGCAGACTGCAATAGCTCTCGCCGCCATCGGGCTGCCACTCGATACGCAGCTGGGCCTTACGTCCCTTCGTCAGTTCAGTGGAGAACTTATAACTGTTCGGGTTCCAAGCGGTGCGCCATCGTTCTGCCACTACCTCCTTACCATCAATATATACCTTAATATATCCGGCATAGTAGAGAATGAACTGATACAACTGCTTCTTCCCTGCACACTTACCGCAACATGCTGGTTCAATAAAGCCCTCATACACCACATTGGCTCCTTGAAGATTGAAACCCTGCGGGAGGTTCTTGATACCTCCGTTATCCGTAGCACAGGCAATCTCCGAAGTGGCGGGATAAGCATACTCATAATACAGGGAATCTTCATCGCGCACCAGTTTCTTTCCATCCTTATCCACATAAGTACCAGTGAGATGCCCTTCCTTTCCGTTCTTATCGTAGAGATTGAAGGCACGGTTCAGCTGCAGGTAGTCCTCGGGGTTACCAAAACGGCAATAGGAATAGGAATCCCATAGGATACCGTAGTTCTTGTTGGAAAGGACAAAGGGGATGCTCACCTTGGTGTTATACTGGAAGAGATCCTCGTTCTTGCCTTTCATGTTATATTCCTCCGACTGATGCTGTCCCAAGCCATAAAAGGCCTCATCGGCAGGACTCTCAAATTCCATGTGCCACTGTAAGCCGTGTTTCATCTCCTCGGTGATAGCCGGACCGCCTTTGGATCCATATTCACGCTCAGGTACGGTAAAGTGTTTGAAAGTCTTACCATTCTTCGACTCTTTGGTGAGCAGATTGCCTTCTCCATCAAAGAATGCGATGGCACCAGAAGACTTGTTCACCACCGCCTTCACCTCCTTGGCTTTCACCGTCACCTCATCACCGTTCTCTGTTACATCGAAAGACACAGCCTTGGTGCTCTGCGGCACAATCATCAGACTCGTCTTCTGCGGGAGAGCCTCTTCACAGGTGGCTTGCACACGGATAATACGATCGTTCATCACTTGCAGACGGACAATCTTGGCACCACCATCCTTCGGTGATCCCACCTCGATTGTCACGCTGTTGCCATTCTTCACAAAGCCGGCAGCCTGCACCATCGTGGCAGCTGCCAACATCACTGTTGATACGAATAACTTTACGTTCTTCATCGGTTATTATTATGAAATTAGTTATATCCTTCGTTTGACGAGTGCAAAGATACGAAAAAAAAGCCACATCATGATCTCAGAATGTTTCCAATCAAGGTATCACATGTTATTTTTCCTCGTATTTCTCTTTATATTGCGAGGGTGTGAGCTCATACATCTCACGGAAATACTTCGAGAAATACCGAGGGTTGTTGAATCCCACGGCATAAGACACCTCGGCTACGGTAAGCTGACTCTTACGCAACAACTGTTCAGCACGACGCAGACGGATCAACCGGATGAACTCCGAGGGGGTATTTCCCGTCACGGAAAGCAATTTCTTATAGAGGTGGACACGCGACATATTCATTGCAATACTCAGTGTCTCCACCGACAGATCAGTATTACTGATATTCTCCTCCACGTAGGAGGTGGCCTCTTTCACCAGTTTCTCATCCAACGAGGTGATCTCGATCTCCTGTACCTGCGGTTCAAGTTTACCTTTCTTACTGCTGTCTCGCCATTTCAACAAGTTATTCATACGCAGTGTGAGCAGATCAATGTCGAAAGGTTTGGTGATATAGTCATCAGCTCCACTTTCCAGTCCTTCTATCTTGTGCTCCGAAGCCATTCTCGCCGTGAGCATCACGAAAGGTATGCGTGCTGTCGCGGGGTTGCCTTTCACCCGACGACATAGTTCCACACCGTCCATCAACGGCATCATCACATCACTCAGGATGATGTCTGGCTTCTTCTCTTCAATCCGTGCCAATGCCTCCTCACCATGATGGGCCACACGGATGTGGTAGCTGTCTTCCAGCACACTTGTCATGAACTCCAGAAAATCCTCACTGTCATCTACTAATAATAGTTCCGGTAACGTGGCAGGAGCAGCCTTCTCATCAGTCATAGGCACAGACTCTTCCTGTATCTCCTGATCTGCCGGTTCCTGACTTCTCATCTCCTCCACAAGTGGCAAGACGAGCGTGAACACCGTTCCACCGCCGGGGTTGTCGGTCACCGACACTGAACCACCATGCATCTCTACATAGTCTTTCACCATACTGAGTCCCACGCCGCTGCCCCCAAAGGATTGGCCATCATGCCCCTCAGCCTGGTAGAACCGTTCAAAGATATGTTGTTTATCCGTATCGCTGATTCCGATACCCGTATCACTCACACGGATCAAGACCTGTTTTTGCTGTTCATCCCTTTTCAGCGACACCTGGATCGTACCCTCGTTGGTGAACTTATATGCATTCGACAACAGGTTATTGATGACCTTTGTCATCTTTTCATCATCGAACTTCATCATCAGTGATTCCTCATTTGAATCGAAAGAGATCGTTACAGGTTTATCCTGTAACAGTTGGAACGAAGAACAGATATTCCGCAACCTGGCCACTAAATCACCCGTCACCAAGTTCAATTTCATCTTGTTGGCATCGAGCTTTCGGAAATCCAAGATGTCATTCACCAAGGTGAGCAGTCGCTCGGCATTACGGTGTATCAATGTCAGCTGTGCCTTTTTCTCTTCGTGATCCTCTTTTCTGATCAGATGGGCCAGGGGTGAGATGATCAGCGTGAGCGGAGTGCGCAGTTCATGGCTGACATTCGTGTAGAACCGCATCTTCATCATATCCATCTTCCGCTCTTGTTCTGCTTCCCGTTTCACCTGTTCTATCGCAAACTTAGCCTTCTGCCGTGCCATCATCCGATAGTAAACATAATAGAGGAGTGCACCTGCTAACAGGACATAGAACAGGATAGCCCATAATGACATATAGAAAGGTGGACGGATGACGATCACCAATTCGCTCACTTCAGGATACGGGTTACCATAGCGGTCAAGCACCTTCACTTCCAAGTGATAGGTTCCTGGTGACAAATTCGTATAGGTGACTTCACTACGATCGGAAGGTGTGCGCATCCACTGGTCATTAAATCCCTTCAACCTGTAAAGGAAATGCTTACGTGAGGGATAGACGAACGAAGTTGCTGCCAATTGGATGGTGAAATCTTTCTCATCGTAATCGAGGACAAGATGCCTACTCTCATTAATAGCCTCCTTCAGCACCACCCTGCCGTTATACTCCTCTCCCACTGCCAACGGATGGTCAAAAAGGATGAGACCACTGAACAGGGCCTTGGAAGGTGCCTGCCGCTCTTGCCGTTGGGCATGAGGAACCACATTCACGCCATCCTGTCCGCCAATGAGGATATCTCCATTTTGCGTGACAAGGATACTGCGGTAATTGAACTGCCGAGACTGCAAGCCGTCCAGACTGTCATAGCTCGACACGTTCAACTGCCAGCGTCCTTCCTGTTTTGACACTTTCACCTGCGAAAGACCTATATCGGAGACGATCCATATATCATGGTTCAGATCCTCTGTTACCGAACAGCCCATACCACTTACTTCCAGCAGCTGGTCGGTAACGGGATCATAGACGTTAACCCCAGAGGCAGTGGCATCCCATATCAGCCCACGACTATCCATCAGCACTTGGTTCACCTCCGGACTGACAAACGGCTGTCCGTCGCGAGTCTTCTCAAAATTCTCGATTTTCCGCGTGCCAGCTTTCATGATGGAGAAATTCTGAGAATGGCCAATCAGCACATTCCCTTTCTGATCTGTGCAGAGAGAGGAAATATAATCGGAGGCCAGTCGTGCGTTCTGATAGTTATAGGTGGTCAGCTTTCCTGTTTTCACATCCAGTTCCTGTACTCCCCCGCCTAATGTTCCGATGAGGATATGTCCTTCTGCATTCTCTGCTAATGCCCAAATATTGTCACTGGAAAGACCGTCTTTCGTGCGATATACCTGAAAATGCCCGTCAACATAATGCGCCAGTCCGCCGTTGAAGGTACCGAACCACAGCGTACCATCGTGAGCACACAAAGAACTAACCACCACATCCGACCCCAGTCCTGTGTCTTGTCGTCGGTATATCCGCTGAGTACCAGTCAAAGGTTGGTAACAGACGATACCCCGATCGTTCGTTCCACACCAGATATTGCCTAAACGATCTTCAGTGAGTGTACATACATCCCCGAGTGGGAGCAAAGGGAAGCGGGTGGCACCCTCCCAAGAAAAGGCGGCACCGTTTTTCAATGTTCCCACCCAGAGGGCGTTGTTCTCATCAAACATTACACATTGTAATGTGTTGTCGGGCAAGGCGCCCATCCTTCCTTCTTGTGCAAGATAAGTAGTGAGATGATGGTCTTTAGTGATCACCATCAGTCCGGAATGGTCCGTGGCCATCCACAGATTCCCGTCCTTGTCTTCCTTAAGGTCTTTTACCTGCACACGTCCACCAGCATAGGACATGCCATGGGCGGTGAGCCATTCGGCAACAGTTGGATACCATTTGCCGGATGACACTGTCTGCGAAGGCTCAAAAACAGCGGAAAGTCCGTCGGCACTCACCCAATAACGTCCTGCATGGTCAACGAAAAGGAAATAATCACGGGGAGAGGGTGCTCCCATTTGCAATAAGCCATTTTGCTCTACAGGATGATTCTTTTGATGGGGAGCAGTTGGGAAAAGTGTGATCAGTCCGTCATCATCCACCACAGCCATGCCCTGGGATGTCTCACAAAGGGATGTCACCTGATGTCCTTGTCTGACCCGCGGGAACAGCTGCGCCTGTTGGTCATCAGGGGACAGACGGTAAAGACCTTTCCCGATGACAGCTATCCAAAGGTTTTGACGGGAGTCAACATACACCCGATGGGGGATCCCCTCCATACCTTTCGTCTTCATCCACTCTTCAGGATGCTGATCAAACGACTCAGAGACAGGATGATAAACACAATATCCTATGGCGGTCTCCACCCAAATGTTTCCTTCGAAATCCTCAAAGAGCTGATTCACACAATCATTGATGATCGACTGCTTGTTACCGGCACGAGCATGGAATGTCTTGAATCGCACACCGTCGAAACGGTTTAAGCCCGACATCGTACCAAGCCATACAAAGCCACGGCTGTCTTTCATCAAGCAGTTTACTTGTGAATTTGACAGTCCTTGCTGCAATCCGATCGTGCGGAATAGCCTATCCACACCGGGTGCCTGTCCCCACGCAGTGACATACACCATGATCAGGAGAGAAAGTATCAGCAATCGTTGGCCGTTCCTTTTCATCTTTCTGAATAGTTGTACTTTGCAAAAGTAAGAAAAAAAAGGAAAACCTACAACTTTTTTATGGCATTTATTACATTTAGTAGATGGTTGCTGATCAGATAAAACATCGTCTTTATCATCAAGGGAATGGGAGATGCCAGAACAAAACAAATTGTTTTGTTGTGTAAAACCCCATAACTTCCATCCAAAGAAAGGGCTTTTTTGAGAACAAAACAAATTGTTTTGTTCCGGGAGTTCTTAGTGTATGATTGTAAAAAGCGTGTTAAGGCGAATGTAAAAAGCGTGTGTTTAGTCCCGTAGAATGCGTTAAAAGGAACAAAGGAACACGATCTCTCATAAAAGAGAGAGCACGAGGGGAAGGAGGCACGAGAAGACCCATAACCACAAGCCACTAAAAGAGATGGTTAAATGGCAGTCTCGCTCTCACTTCCCTTCGCGCCCTCGTGCTCTCGAAGGTAGTTAATTAATAATTCTCAAACAGGGACGTAACGATATTGTCCTCTGTCCATTCCAGTTTTCTGCGGTCCATCAGACCCATCCACCAGAGACCCACCGTCTCGTTCTCCTTGAACTTCTTCGCCATATAAGCAGCATATTTCACGCGCTCATCAGGATCTTTCTTTCCATCGATCGCACCGAACTCTCCAAAGAATGCAGGGATGCCCAAATCACTGGAACGACGGATAACGCGCTGGAACACCTCATCGATCGTCTGCCGACATTCATCGTTGAAGTACAAGATGCTCCACTCACCATTATCGTTACAGAAGTTGTATGGATCGTATGAGTGAACAGACATCATGAGATGGTTGGCATGCACATCATTCGGCACCACCAATTCATTGAGAACTGTCTGTGTACTGGATGCCGAATAGGGATTGATGATCAGGTTACGGAACTCATTGTTACCGCCCGTGGCACGTACAGCATCCACAAAATCCTGATGGTAGCGGCGAATAGCCTCGTAGCACGGTGAGCCAGCTTCAGGAGCCGTCCATCCATTGTCATTGTTCACATAAAGGATCTCGTTGAATGATTCGAACAACAGGTGATCACCATAATCCCTAAAAGCAGTGGCAATCTGTGTCCACAGTTTCTTATAACGTACACTGGCAGTGGGATAGACATTCATATCGGCAATCAGCCAAGCGGTTCCTGACGCACCAGTATCATGCATCACATTTACGATGGCGTAGCAACCTGCATTGAGTACCATATCCACCACTTCTTTCACACGAGCCATCCACACAGGATCCACGTTTCCTTGCTCATCCATGTGAGGGAACCAGGTAACAGGAACACGGATCACCTTAAAGCCTCGTTCGGCGATGGCATTGATAATCTCTGGAGTAGTGACAGGCTGGCCCCAAGAGGTCTCCCAGTCAGAAGGTCTCGGTGTGCCACCTGCAGCCCAACGCTGCTCCCACCATCCATTACCATCAGCACTCGTAGGATTGGAGTCGAGGGTGTTTCCTAAGTTATAACCAAGTCCGAAGTCCTCCAAGGTAGCAAACGAACTGGGGAAGGTATCACCAGGATCCGTTCCCATACCATTCTGACGGATGGTCAACGTACGGGTGGTATTTCCCGCCTTGACTGTGAGAATGGCAGTGCGTGCCTGTTCGCCCGTGTTCTTCTCTACCGACACCTTTATATATTGTATGCTGTCACCATCCACGAATCCGGCATGATTGGAAATGGTACACCAGCTCTCATCATCAAGTGATGCATCCCAGTCAGCATCGGAGAACACACCCACCATCTTACTGGCGGCTCCCAGAGAGAACTCCAGTTCGTTGATTTCCGCTCCATCCCTGAACAAGCGCATCTGCTTGGCATTGGTATCGCTATCACTCTCACTGCAGCTCCAGGCCATCAAGCCGAGGAGCAGCAGGAGCATATAACTGAAAATATTCTTTTTCATAATCATGTTCATTTTTGAATCTTACTTCTTGTGGTAGATAATACGTACATTGTCGAAGCAAACATCGATCTTTCCCTTGGGTGTTCCCTGATTGATCGACTGGAAGCGGAACTGACTAAGTCCGGTATTCACAATCTCTGCATAAGTCTTACCAGCATAGCAGGCAAACTTACTGAGCGGCAACACACTGCGGTACCACTGTCCTACGGGAGCCTTACCGCTGATGTCTGCAAGGACCAGTCCGTCAAACAAACAAGTGGATGGATACTCTCCCCATTCTGTCATCTGATCATAGATATTCTCAGAGCCATCGAGAGGCTGAATCATGTATCGGATATACCCCGTATAGGTGAAGAAACCGTCAGCATCCATCTGGTTGTAATCAGATCCGTTATTGAACACCTCCACAGCCAGATAGACCTCATCGGCACTGGCATCAGCGGGAATCACATCAAAGCTGGGCAATCCAAACTTATTTTCACCCCAGTCCTTACGGAAGTAAACCATGGTTCCCCACCATTGCTGACCTTCCGATTCAACAAAGATACGAGCATAGTTTCCGTCGCTGGTATAGGGAGCATCCACACCATTAGCCGTCTCGAAGAGGGCATTGGGGCCCCATCCGTTGTCAATGGCACGATCATCATCGAAGCCTGTCAGCAGAGAAGAGTAGTCGTAGAAACTTGCCGTAGCCGTTCCACCACCAGTAGTAATCTTCACAACAGGATCGCTGCCCTCAGTAGGTTTCATATACGGTTTGAAAACCAGTTCAATCTGATCCTCCGAATCGGCGATGGTATAGTCTTCTGGATTGATTACCTTATCTCCAAACTTCAATTCATCAACCTGAACGAAGTCTGTTCCATAGATAATCAGTGGTTCACCTGTCACCGGCATGTCTGTACTCACATCGGTGATCGTAGGAGCCGGAAGGAAGAGCGTGAAAGGATAATAGACATTACCCGAAGCACACTGGAACACCAGCGTTCCCTCTGTATATGACATCTGAGGAATCGTAAACTTCAACTCCGATGAAGTAACAAACGATGTTCCCGTACTGGCATGGTGATCTTTCTTGGTCGTCTGGTATTGAGTAACATCCACCTGATGACCACCCACCTCTTCCGACTCGGATGCATAGATTTCATCAACAGAGAGATCGGTGATGAAGATACGTTCGATATCCACCAGATTCTCACCTGTCACCGTAACGATGTCACCTGCAGAACGCGGATAGCGGGCCGTAACACGTGACACAGAAGGATAAGGAGCTGTAATCTTAAAGGCATAGGTAGCCGTTCCATGATCTGTCTCCACACGGATCTCATCTTTCAGTTCGCTGTTGAAGGCCGTGAGTTCGAAACCGCTTCCTTCCGATGGAATCTGAATGATAATACTATGGTCGGTATTCATTGTGGGATTGAACCAGATTTCCTGGTCATTGACAAACACCTTCATGGCATGACTCAGATTCTCTCCCCTCACCGCTAACAGAGAGCCTGTTCCTGCCTTCGTATATTCTATCTGGTTATTCGGATCGGTGTTCGTAACCGAAGTAATCCGAGGTGTACCGCCAGAATCGTCATCGTTACAAGCAGTAACGGTGAACATCCATGCTGCAAGAGAAAGGAAGAGCAGCACATTCGTCTTGAAATGATACTTATATTGTTTCATCTTTGTTTCCATTTTATCTAATTTATTCTTGATGAATTACTCATGATCGAAGTCATACTCCACTGCCGGCATATTGAAATACGGGTTTTGGAGCACATCACTCTCAGGATAAGGCATGAAGATATTCTCCTCAGTGAGCTTGATAGGTAACACGCCTGTGGTGTTAAGCGCATCCTTCCAGAGATCATAGGTATAGCCATGCTCTTTGTCTTGAGGGACACCGCCCACCTCAACGATAGGATTGTCATCACTCACGCCGATACCGTTCTTGCGGCACACCACTCTACCATCGTTGTAACGCTCGGCATCACTCCAATAAGAAGTCCTGATTTCACCGTTCTCATCCCACGAAGTTCCATGATACCAAGTACCATCACCAGGTGGTACGACACGGTAGCTCAAGGTCTTGTCTGGATTCAGAATCACATCACCGCTGTTCAACATAAAGCCACGGAACTGTTTCTCGTTGAAGAATCGTAGCATATACTGGGGTTTCCAGCGGTACCATGTAACCATGTCGAACCAATTCACGTACTCCATACAGAACTCGATACGGCGCTCACGGATCAGATCCTCAAAGGTGAAAGAAGTCAGAGGATCCAGTTTAGCACGCATACGGACGGCATTGATAGCGGCCAAAGCCTCGGCATTGGTAGTCGATTCACTGTTTCCCAGCAGAGCCTCGGCCTTCGTGAGGTACACATCGGCAAATCGGAGCATATAAGTATTGAACGGATCACGCTGCTGAGCCAGTTTTCCATTACAGTCGGCCTTGTCGCCAATGACACCCTTCTTTACCTGCATCCAGTTCTTATCATAGGTGTAGCCACCCTTGTCTTTCAGGATGTAGTCATAGTTTCTTCCTGGGGTAAAGAAGGTAGCACGCAGGCGGAACGAGTCTTTGGGCTCTTGGTTGTACAGCTCGATCATATCCACCGAAGCATGGAGAGAGCCGCCCCACACACCCACATCACACACATCCGACCATGCAAGGTCAGAGATATGGGTGTTTACTTCACCCCAGTTTCCTGACAGAGGATCAGCCCACCGTAAAGCCAACAGCGTCTCCTTATTGTTATCGGTATAGCAGGCATTGTTCTCTACCTTGAACAAATCCTCGTAGTTGTCGAGTAATTGATATTGTCCACAGTTAATCACCTCATTACAAAGAGCCACGACACGGTCGAGTGTGGCCTGGTCGCGAGTACCGCCTTTGTTCCAACCGCTCTGTGCGAGCAAAGCTTTTGCCAAATAGGCTTTTGCCACATAGCGAGACGGATGGTTCACCGTCGTTGCTTTCTCTGGCAGCAATTCTGAGGCATCCTCAAAGTCACGTACCACAAACTTCAGTACACTCTCCTCGGTGTTCAGCGGTAAGGTAGGATGTTTGGCAGCCTCATCATTATCTTCGTAGAGGATCACCTCGCCCCATCCGCGGAGCAGATAGAAATAAGCCAGTCCGCGCATCAGTCGTGCCTCACCATTAATCTGGTTCATGATATCCTGGTTGGCCCCTTCCTTGGCGTTACGCTCCACACTCTTGATAATGGAGTTGGCTGCTGTCACCACATTATAGAATGAGCTCCATGCCTGGGCAAGCTCGGTGGTAAGACCCGTAATCTGGAATCGGGCGAACTCACCATTCAGATAAGGGCTCCATCCATCGTTGGCACGGAAGGATCCGATACCGATGATGGCACGCTGGTTATAATCGAACCATGCATTGTTGTACAGGGGTTCCAGCATCCTGAGCATGGCTGTCTCATCGATATCATCAGCGCCATAGAATGTATCTTCGGTATATTGATGCTGCGGCTGACGCTCCAGATAATCCTCGCCACAACTGCTCACCCCAAAGGCAAGGGCGACGAGTGCGGAAGCCGCGAAAATATTCAATCTATTCATTTTCATATCCTATATATATTATGTATTAGAAACTAACTTTCAAGCCCACATTGAAGATGCGCTGAGAAGGATAACGGTAGTTGTCGATACCTTGTTTGATCACACTCTGTCCAATAGATCCCAGCTCCGGATCATAGCCCTTGTACTTCGTGATGGTGAAAAGGTTCTGTGCATTGACATAAAGCTGAGCCCAATCGAGTCTCATCTTCAACAGCCATGCTTTAGGTACGTTCCATGCCAAGGAGAGTGTCTTCAGTCGGATATAGGAGGCATCCTCGATGAAGCGGCTGCTCGGTCGGTTATTTTTATTGGCATCATACTGGTTCACGCGTTGTACCTTAGCAGTGTTTGCGTTCGAGATAAAGACATTGCTGATGTCGGTGGTGGAGCCCTCCGGGTCGTAGAGTTCGATGCGAGCATAGTTAAAGACATCCTTCATGCGGTTACCCCAGCTACCCGGATTGGTAAACGACTGACGGATATAGTTGTAAGCATCGTTGCCCACACTACCATTGAGGAAGAACGACAGTTCAAAGTCTCTCCATGTTATCACATTATTGATACCGAAGGTGAACTTGGGGTTCGGGTCGCCGATATACTTACGGTCGGCCTCAGTAATCAAGCCGTCTTTGTTCACATCCTCGAAGATGAAGTCTCCCACCCAGATACGGTCTGGCGAGATAGGTTGTAACTCAGTAGTACCATCGATCACAGGACGAGCCACGGGTACACGACCGCCATTCTCATCCAATATAAACTCCCCGAGTTTATTCTTCTGGTAGAAATCATCCTCACAGGTGAACATGCCGATGACATTATAGCCATAGAATCGTCCCACCGGTCCTCCGATATTCGTCCATGTCAGCAAGTCCTGATCGATCTGTCCTGGCAGGGCACCCGACTCGGAATTCAGGCTTTTCAGTTTATTCTTGTTGAATGAGAGCGTGATACCAGTGCGCCACTGGAATTTTTTTTTGGAGATATTCACTGTGTTCAGCGTGAACTCGATACCTTTGTTCTCCATGGATCCTGTGTTCTCCCACGCTGGACTCATACCGTTGTCTGACTTCAAGTAATTCGGCAGGATTGCCTCTAACAGCAGGTCGTCGGTATTTTTCAGATAAGCATCTACAATGAATTCGATGCGGTTGTTCAGGAAAGAGAGGTCGAGACCAACATTCCACGACTTCGTTGACTCCCATGTCAGGTCTTCATTCGGATAGTTGGCGGGGAGATAGGCTGTTCCCGTAGCTGTCGTCACATTCTTCATCCTCACGCCATAGGCATAGTCGGCAGCATTCTGGTTTCCTACCAATCCCCATCCCAGACGGAGCTTGGCATTGCTCAGCCATGTCAGTTTTTTCATGAAAGGCTCCTGACTGATACGCCAGGCAAAGGCAGCAGAGGGGAACGTACCCCACTTGTGTCCTTTGGCAAACTTGGAAGAACCGTCGGCACGCACCGTACCCGTAATTAAATAACGGTCAAGGAGGTTATAGTTCAGACGACCATAATACGACTCGATGGCCCAGTCGGCACCCTGTTCACTGTTCGTTGCCGTAGAAGCATCACCAACGGCAATACTCTTGATAGAGCTGGAGATATATCCCTTGCGCCCCATCGAACCTTGGTACCACTCACCATCCTGCGACTCATGTCCAGCCATGATGGATACATGGTTTCCTTTGAAAGGATCGAACTCATAGGTAGCGTACTGCTTAAAGGAATTGTATTTGTTGGTACTGTTTCCGTGAGTAAGCTGCGATTCTATCTTTCGCTGTGCCGTAGAATACTCGGGAACGAAATAGAAAGAACGTCCCCATCCACGGTTTCCACCATACTCCACACGGATGGTCAATCCCTTGATGGGGGTGATGTTTGCATAGAAGTTATAGTCGAGTGACTGGTCTTTGCGCCAGTTATCTTTCATCTCAGCCTCAAACAGTGGGTTCGAGTTGTAGTTATATTCCAGGTTTCCACCGAAGTCATAACTGCCATCGGGGTTATGGGCAGCCATATCAGGCAGACCCGTCAAGGCGTTATAGATTACGCTGAACTCATCAAACGAGGTGTTCTGGTGAGTCGAGGCATAAGAGATATTCGTTCCCACGCTCAGCCACTTGTTGATCTCAGTATCGAAATTAGCACGGAACGTGGCACGTTCGAAAGAAGATCCCACGGCGATACCATCCTGATCCAGGTAACCGCCAGAGATTGAATAGTGCATGTTCTGTGTACCTCCGTTGATGTTCAACTGATGGTTGTGCATGAATGCTGTGCGGAACAGCTCATCCTGCCAGTTGGTACCGTCTGTCAGCAAGTCCTGGTTCAGATACTGCTGTTGTGTTCCCCATCCGAAGATCTGTGCTCGGGTATTGTAGTAATCAGCATACTCATGCAGATTCATCACATCCAACTGCTTGGGTAGAGTCTGCCATCCCATGTAACCCTCATAGGTTACCTTCGGCTTACCTTCCTGTCCACGTTTAGTCGTAATCAGCACCACACCATTTGATGCACGCGATCCATAGATAGCCGTGGCCGAAGCGTCTTTCAACACCTCGATAGAGGTAATATCCGACGGGTTGATGGTACTCATCACAGAAGTGTTACCACTCGACTGTCCCGACATGGCGATACCATCCACCACATACAACGGTTCATTACCACCATTCAGAGAGTTGATACCACGGATCTGTACGGAGATACCACCACCGGGAGCACCCGAGTTCTGCGTGACCTGAACACCGGCGATACGTCCTTGCATGGCCTGTTCCACCGAGGTGTTCACACCTTGCTTGATCTGCTCCTCGTTGATGGATGATACCGAACCGGTGAGGTCGGAACGTTTCATCACACCGTAACCTACCACCACCACTTCGTCCATCACTTGTGAATCCTCGGAGAGTTGTACATTGATTACTCCCGCCTTGGTCACCTTGATGATCTGTGTTTTATAACCTACATACGAAATTTCCAGGTTCCTACCCACCTTTGCGGTAATCTGGTAATTACCCGAAACATCCGAGATGGCTCCCGAAGAAGAGCCTTGTACCTTCACAGTTGCTCCGATGATCTCATCACCAGTCGTGGCATCCGTGATGGTACCTGTCACCTTCACATCCTGCGCCAAGGCAGAAAGTGGAATCATGAAAAGCAGCAACAAAGCCCACCGGCTGAACGCACTGCCCTTGCATGTCTTTAGAAAAGATTTTCTCATAGATACGTTTGTTGTTATTTTGTTAATAGATATTAGCATACGGTACACACACCAAGTGCTTACGTTTTCATGGCGCAAAAGTAATAAAAAAAAACGAAAAGACTTACAACATTTGTTATCAAATGATGTATAAAATGTTCAGATTTTTACCGTTTATCCGAACTTTCCCTGATTTTCAGGATCATCGGCACTATTTCCCGATAGATTTTCGTATCTCCCTTGATACGTCGTAACAACAGTTCACAGGCCTTTGCTCCCTGTTTGTGAGCCTGATCCATGATGGCACTGAGCTTGGGTGTAACATGCGCAGATGTTTCCCCATCGGTAAAGCCGATAATGGCCACATCCTGCGGGATACGCAGTCCTTTGGCCTTGATGGCATCAAAAGCGGCATAGGTGATAATATCATTAAAGGCGAGGATGGCATCGGGTCGGTCATCACGATCGAGCAAATGCAAGGTTGCCTCCCGTGCCTTCTCATAATCGATCGTTCCGCAAACCACTAATGAGCGGTCGATCCTGATCTTGTTATCCCGCAAAGCCTCCAAATAACCGTGCTTGCGACGTTGTACCATATCGAGATGATTGGGACCGCCGACAAAAGCAATGCGCCTGCTTCCCGTCTCAATAAGGTGTTGCGTAGCCTTCTGCGCTGCCACATCACCATCTCCCGTCACGCTGGAGAAGGTATCCTGCATACAAGTACGAGCAAAGAACACCAAAGGGATTCCCATCTGGTTGATCTCCACAAAGTGGGAATAGTCAACTGTATCTTGTGCCAGACAGGCGATGATTCCTTCCACGTGCATACTGACGAAATTATCCACGGCTCTCTCCTCCCGAAGATGATCTTCGTGGGAGTTAGAGCTGATCACCGAATACCCGTTCTTTGACGCATAGTCCTCTATGCCATCAAGCACACCAGCATAATAATGGGTAACGAGGTTAGGCAGCACCACACCGATCACTTTGGGAGCCTCGCTACGGAGTCCTTGCGCAAAAGGATTTGGCCTGTAATTCAATTTCTTGGCCAAAGCCTGTACCTTTTGCTTCATATCATCCCCTACCTCGTGTGAATTCCTCAGGGCACGAGATACGGTTGCAATACTGACCCCCAGTTGATCAGCTAAATCTTTTAAGGATGTCCTACGCTGCTTCATCAATAGTCAAATTATGACAATTGCATTGCCTAACATTCAAAAACTGATGCAAAAATAATAAAATATATCTATTCCGCAAACGTTTACGTTATTTTTTTACTGAAAAATGATTGTTTTTATCGGGAATCATCGTACCTTTGCAGCGGAAAATGAGTAATGAATAGTTGATAATAAGTTAGTTAGAAAAGAAGGACCAAGATTGTTGTGAAACAATCTTGGATTTTTTTTGTGCCAACCTTAACTAACAATCCCAACACCTTATTATATAATAATCAAGTTTCGTATTCTCATTTATCGAAGTGCGAGGACACATGAGAGCGGGATTACTCAACGTATATTACCCCAACTCTTCCAAGTCTGTGATTACTCGATCAGGAATCGTCTCATCCTCTTGCAGGTCGGTCCATCCCTCTCCCTTGAACCAAACGGTCTGACAACCGATCTGTTTTGCCGGTATGATATCCTTTGTCATACTGTCACCGACAACGACCACTTCATTAGGGGCAAGTCCTAATGCCTCCACCCCGATTTGGAAGATACGCGGATCCGGTTTACGGATACCTACCACAGCCGACTCCACCACCTTTTGGAACAGTGCTTCGAGCTGGAACTCTTGCAGCACCACAGGAATATTCCCGTAGAAATTACTGACCAATACCATCGGGAACCGTTCGTGCAATCGCACCAGAACCTCTCTGCTATGTGCCACGGTGGTCTGTACCTGTTCATACAGATCATTCAGCATGCTCAGTTCCACCTTCGTATAGGTATCCTTGTCGGCTGTCCAATATCCCTTCATGAACAGGTATTCCATCTCTAAACGGAGTTTCACGTCGAGCAGTTTCTTGAAGGTATAGGTAGGAAGCACGATGGGATTCCTTCCCAAGGTACGCTCGGCATAGACATACGCCTCCCGGAACTGCGCCTCACTGACAGGCACCTGCTGTCGTTGGTAAGCATGCCATAGCACCTTTCCCCAATGGTTACCACAGGTATCGAGTGTTCCTCCGTAGTCGAAAATATATCCTTTCACCATCTTTTCTTGATCCAATCTGTTAAAAAGTCATTCTCATCATGAAGCGAATACCCTGTTTGTTGGCCGTAGGCAGATCCAGGTAGTTCAATCTTCTCACATATTCCACATGCAGGATCTTGAAGATATTGTGAATTCCTGCAATGAGTTCGAAATACGGCTGGTGACTGTCCATGACGAACGATCCCTCGGGGAACATCATCAGGGTACGGTCATTGCTGTTCTTCTCCAGCATTGGGTTGTTCTTATCCGTCAGCTCACCCCACAGCATCTTCACTCCGAAATACTCGCGCCACTTCAGTTTCTTCAGCAATGGGATACGGTTGAACACCTTTCCGTTCAGGTCCCACGACATATCGGCAGACACATAACGGTCGTTCAGGAACTCCATGTTGTTCACGAGGTTGAATGTCTCGTCCTCCACAATGTACGAAAGGTTAGCGGCAGGCATGATCAACAGGGGGAACGGCACCTTGTTCCATTGTATGCCACCTTTCACATGGCAATCGATCTTTCCCCAGTTATGAGGCAGCCAGAAGCGTTTGTACATCGTGGCTTCGGTGAAGTTATAGGCATAATCGCCACCGAGCACGTTTTTCAGTCCGATGGTATGTCCTAAGGTGAACACTGGTGCATCGAGGTTGATGGTCAGACGTCGCTGCTTGGTATTGATAAAGGTCTCACCAGGAGCGAAGCGCACCATTGCCATCAGCTCAGTAGTACGGATCTTTCCATTATGCAGAGAGAGAGGTCCCGGTGTATTCACCGACTGTTCATTCGTTGCCACCCATTCATTCAGCGGTGTGAAGAAGAGTCCGCCGCAGGCCTCGTTCTCTTCGGTTTTCAGCGACAGTGTCGTCTTGAATCCAAACTCCTCCTCCCACTCGAAGGCCAGCTGCTGTCGGTTGTAGAACATCATCTTGTCCACCTTTGCCCATTTAAACGCGGTGAACACATTATCCTTATCCGTATGCACGAACTTATCCGACGGACTGGTCACGTCGTAGGTACTGGTAAAGGTTAGTGTCCGTTTGGGAAATTCGCGTGGCAGATAGTCTTTCTTATTGAAAGAATAGGCCAACTCCGCCTTATAGTAGTTTTTCTTACTGTCCCATCCATGGGCATAATATCCACTGGCAAACCAATGGGGATTCAGGTTTGCCGTTGTCTGTGCACTGACACGTGTTCGCAGTCCGTCGATGAAATTCTTGGTGATCATGGTGTTCACCGGTCCGATATCCACCTTGCTGGGATGTTCTTTCGTACCCGTGTCAACGAAGTTCTCTATAAGAGCCTTCAAACCGAAGATAATGTATTTGAAGCCCTTGATATTCTCGATGTTTTTAATGAAACTGTCCATGGAACTCTCTGCCTTGGTGAGTTGAACAGAGCGGTACTGATTCCAGAAATCATCATCCCGCATCTGGGCGTTTGCCTCATGCCGTTCTTTCTGTTTTCCCTTGAACAGTTTCTTATTGATCTCCGTAAAATCATAATCCTGCGTACGTGTTGTCCTGATAACGATCACCTTACTGAGGAACTTTGCCACCGACATTTCCACGAACATATCATCCGTGCTGAGCACCCATTCGCCATTATCGAGCTGACGATATTCCTGGATGATCTGCAGATTATCCACGAAGTTCACATCACTCTTCTTGGGAATGGTGAGTGTACATTTGCGCACATGCAGCGTGCTGTCGGCAATGACATACAGATCGCCACGAAAGCCGAAGTCCTGCTGGTTGTTGGGCATAAACTGCAAGTGATAGCATTTGTCACGGTCAACGAACGTGGTGTCCTCTATATAATATCGGTAGAAACTGATGGCATTGTCGGCTATCGGACTGGTAAACGGGTATTGCAGCAGACGCATCTGGTTGTCATACAGATCGACATCCGTGAACACATCCTTCAGTACGGTATTGAGGATATCTCCCGTTTCGAACAGATCATTCAAGCCTGTGGTATTCTGTCCCATGATGATGCTCTTCTCACTCTTCGGATCTTTCCTGTAGATCTTACGTGTCACCGTCTCATCCACGCTTACAGGCAGGATGAGCTTATTGTTATACGGACAGAGTTCCATCTGGTCGAGCACCCACTGTTTCTTGCCGAAGAGTCCGTTCTCCAGATCCTGCGGGTTCAGTTCGTTGAAAGCCAGTGTGAGCTTCTCGTATTTATTATATTGGTAGAAGTCATGGTTGTCGAGACGTGTCTTCTTCTTCGCTGCAATCACCCGACGCATCAGTTCCACCGCAGGGTTGTCTTTCCGGGAATAGCGATTACGCTTTCCTCTCACCGTCACATTCTCCAGCTGATTCTTCTCCGGCTTCAGGGTGATGCGCATCGGCGACTTCGTCTTCTCGCTCACCACGATGGTCAGTGGCTGATATCCCACGGCACTGAACGTCAGTTTCCAGCCGTTATGCCTGTCGATGGAGAATTGTCCTTTGGCATCACTGCTCACCATCACATGGTTTCCCCGATACACCGCACTGGCATACGGGATACACTCACCATCGTTGTCATCTACAATCACTCCCGTGATCTTCTGTGCCGACACGGGTATCATGAGCCATGCCACCAGGATCGATATGATCAATCTCTTCATTTCTTTCAATCAACTAACGATTAGCATTCAATTCTACCGACAATCTCGCACACAGCATCTCGTGCCGACGGTGCATGTAGATATACAATACGGTAAGAACCATGATCTCGAATAACAAATAGACCCACGGACAATTCAGCAGACAGGTGACATAGAGGCAGATGGCTCTTGAATTGAACGTCAACAGATTGGTATATTTCATCAAGGGCCGACTGCCTTCCAAGAAACGTTCTCTCAGCAACGACAGACTGACAGGAGACACCTGCTGTGACGGATTCTCCTGCTGTGCCTGCTGGTATTGCTTGAAGAACTGCTGGAACTGTGGAGTGCGTTTCTCCTGACTCCTGCAATAAGCGGCATAATTCTTATAAAACACGCGGGCAAACCACTCTCGCTTCGGCAACGACTCATAGATAGCGCGCTGCTGCACATAGTTATCCAGCTCACTACCCTCCTTTCCTTTCAGGAAGAACAGATGGATCTGACGATAATAGTCGGCAAGACTGGCCTGTGGGGAATGACAGAAGAAGCCCGCCACGGATGCCAATACCCAGATGATGAAGCCCCACTTCACATCTGTGCCGGGAATCAACTGGGGCATCATCCTCAGGCACAGCGACACATAGATGGCGAAAAACCACACATCGCCCGAGAAACCGTCGAGCACCCTTCCTACTAACGTCTTCTTTCCTGTGAGACGTGCCATCTGTCCATCAGTGCTGTCGCAGAAATTGGCGAACATCAGCAGCAATACGCCCATCACATTATGCCACAGATCGGTGTAATAGAACATCACCGCTGCAGCCACTCCCAAGAAAATGGAGAGGATGGTGATGGCGTTGGGATGGACGCCCAATTTATTCCAGAACAAGGCGAAGACCAGTCCGATGGGACGTGTGAAATGCACGTCGAGCCACTCTTCGGTATCGTTTGATTTAAAGGATGCCTGTAGCATCTCCTTGAATGTTGCCATAATGATTATTTTTGATTATTGTTTCATTCCATACAATGGTTGACCAATCTGACGATGGCCGCTGCAGCCTCTGCGCGACAACGGGAGAAACTGGGCCAGTCGTTGAAGTCAATCAGCGCATACGTCCCGTCAGGACGCACAATGCAGTCGCCTCCATACACCTTCACATCCGTGAGCACCGACAGCCGTTCTGCATCTTTGTGCAGTGTCTCTGCGTGAAAAGCGTAATGACAGGCCCGTCCGTTGCGACTTTCATCCCCGAACTTCGTATCTCCGTCATCAGTGGGATAGAAATAACGAAAGAATCCGGTGCCCTGCACCCCATAGAACTTCACGACATCGCCTGGCACGTGCTGGGTGACAACGACCTCACTGATACCCCGTTGACGGAACTGTTGCAGACAGGTCTCCATCTCCTTGCGGGTGGCGGCAAACACCACATCCTCCTTACTTTGCGCTGCCGCATCTCCCCGTTTCAGCCAGTAGCCGCCGTCATCTCCGTCTGAGGGCAACGGAGCCGCAGGAATCTGTTGCTCCCGCATCAGTCGGTCAAGCTGCCGACGGGCTGTTTGCTCCACTCCCCTTCCACTGTTAATGGTGACACACCCTTCTGCAGAGAGCCGTTTCAGCCAGTCAAGTGTGGCGGGAAGACGTCCCATCGACAGACAGACATCGGCCTGTTCTGTTCCATGGAGCTGTTCCTCATGCACATATTCTACGGAGAAACCCTCCTGCCGCAACAACTCTCCGACCGTCTCCAGAATGGCCTTGTCCTTCTCCACAGCATTCGGTGAGAACTGCGGTGCACGGTAGATCAACAACACGTTCTTCATCTCTTCACTATACTTGGAGGAATGCCTCTGCCTTCTGGATGTCGGTAGCATGGTCGATATCGAGTACCTTACTGAAAGGGAATGCCTTCAGATGCAGTCCGTCACGCACCAATGCCCGCTGGAAATTACGCATCCGCGCCTCTCCCCTGTCAATGCAGGCCTGCAGCGTATCGATCGCCCGTGGTGTCAGACCATAGATACCGCCGGAGATATACCGGCAAGGAGGATCGTTCGTATCGAAGAATCCCGTGATGGAGAGTTGCGCATCGGTGCCCACATACAGTGGCTTCTCGTCGTCGATATAGTCGGTCACTCCCATCAAACCGTCAACGCCGGCACTCAAGCTGTCGTTAAAGCTCTTCACATAGTCGTTGAACTCCGACTCTCGGAATATCGTATCCACCGTGGTCAGCACAAACGGGCCGCCGGTTAGTTCATCACTAATCTCATAGAAACTGTGCATACTGCTGGGCGTACTCTTCACCTTGAAACACAAAGGAACAGGGCAACCCGCCAGTCCGTTCTGCTGAATATCCAGCAGATGCCGGGCAACCAGGGTTGTCAGGTCATTACAGATCACAACAATCTTCTCTGCTTCGTTATCCATGAATATCCTGATCAGGCGGTCGATTAACCGTTCCCCATTGACACTCACCAAAGGTTTGGGGTCTTCAATGCCCTCGGCTGCCAACCGCGAGCCCTCACCCGCTGCAATTATCGCGTATTTCATTCTTTATTTATTCTTTGCAGGCTGCAAAGGTACACATTATTTATTAGACTACCAACCTTAGAGAAAGAAATGAGGAAACTTTTAAATGTATTTTGGTTTTATTGAGATTTCAGTATGTAAAGAAATATCTGAATTTTTAACACTTTACGTACCGCTGATAGAAAAGACCATCAACTGGTGGTCAAAATATGGATTTCTGAGCACTTTTTCTAATCCCTTATCACACAAGCACTTAGAGATCCAACAAAAAGAATGCCATTCTTTCCAGTGATAAAAGTATCGTTTTCAGCCACCAAAAACTATGTTTTCGGAGTACAAAAACGGTGTTTTCAACCAACAAACACAGTGTTTTTGGAATGCAAGTAGAGTCTATTTGAAGGGAAAGTAGAGTCTGATTGCCATCAAAGTAAAGTCTAATTGGGAGTCAAAGAGCCTATATTTGTGTTTTTCGCCCCATTTAATGACGGAGCAGGAGCCTCCAAAGAGGAGTAAAAAGAAAGACAACGTGTTCTCGCTGCCATAATCAGCGAAAACACGTTGTCAAGTTTTTTGGTCAAAAATTAACATTTAAACTACTCTGCAATTGTCAGGTCACTCTTATCGACAGAACCCGATCCTGCCACCGACTCATGGTATTTCTTGGTTTGTCCGGTCAGTTTCACGTCACCCGACCCTGCAATATCTACATCCAAAGAGCCACAGGTTACCAGGAAAGCCTCTATATCGCCGCTCCCCGCAATGCTGAACTTCGCACTACCCGTTGCTAACTTTCCAATCTCGATGTCTCCACTTCCGGCAATTGTGGCATCCAGTTTGTCACAGATCACATCCGAGAGATCGATGTCGCCCGAACCGGCAATGGACATACTGAGGTGATCAGTGTCAAGACTACCCGGGATATCAAACTCCCCACTGCCTGCAATATCCACGCCCGTCAGGTCGGGAGAAGACACGAAGATCTTCACGCGGTCGTGCATAGCCCTCCATGCCAACAGGTGTTTCTTCCGCTTCGGTCCCACATACAAGGTGTGCCCGTCGCAGCGTACTTCAATCTCTTCCAACACATTGGCAGGTGCCTGAATGCGCACCTTTGCCGAATCCAACTGTTGGAACGTGATATCGAAGCCACCTGCCATCTCTATCTTCTCGAACGACTCCACAGGGACATCCTTATTCACTACGCTCACTTTCTGACCTTTTCTGGCCTTTCCATTGAGTGAGAACACGCAGGAGGCAGAGGCCAATGCCACACATAACGCCATCACGATAACCAAATACTTTTTCATATCCTTTTGTTTTAATATCTGTTTATTACTGTCGGTTAGACGGCCCTCAAGAAAAAAAAGTTGCAAAGAACAGTATTTTTTTGAGACAACAGAAGGGAATGAGCGGATTTTTACGTATCTTTGCACCATCTTTATTGAGACATCATTGCAATGAGCACAGAAAACATGACGCAGATTCTGACCAATACCATAGAGAATCTCTCTACGGAAGAATCGCTGAAAGGACTATTCCACGAGCACCGTGACGGCGACCCGCTGCCTTCAAGCAAGGCATTGGAAGAAATCATTGAACTGTCGCGCTCGATTCTTTTCCCTGGATATTTCGGAAAGTCAACCGTGAATATCAACACCATCAGATACCACATTGGAGTTAACATGGAACGGCTGCATAAGCTGCTCGCCGACCAGATCATGGCAGGATTGTGTTTTACCAACGTCAATCCGGCAGAGAGCTATGAGGAACGCAGTTCATGCAGACTCCATGCCGAACAGATTGCACTGGAACTGATCGCACGCTATCCCAAGATCCGTGAGACCTTAGCCACTGACGTGGTGGCTGCCTACAACGGAGATCCTGCTGCCGAGAACTACGGGGAGATCATCTCCTGCTATCCGATCATCAAGACTCTGGTGAACTACCGCATCGCCCATGAGCTGCTCACGCTGGGCGTACCCCTCATCCCCCGTATCATCACAGAGATGGCACATTCGGAAACGGGTATCGACATCCATCCCGGTGCACAGATCGGTCATCACTTCACCATCGACCACGGTACTGGCGTGGTGATCGGTGCCACCTGTATCATCGGCAACAATGTGAAACTCTACCAGGGAGTGACTCTCGGCGCAAAGAGCTTCCCATTAGACGAGAAAGGGAATCCCATCAAAGGCATACCCCGCCACCCCATCCTTGAGGATGATGTCATTGTTTATTCCAATGCCACAATCTTAGGGCGCATCACCATCGGCAAGGGCTGTGTGGTGGGTGCTAACCTATGGATCACCCGTAGCATGGAACCCTATACCAAGAAATACAAGCAAGAAAAGAAAGACTATATCGATATTGAATTTAATCATGGAACAGGCATTTGAACTCATTGCCAAGACTTTTATGGGACTGGAGCCCATCTTGGCACAAGAGCTTACCGAACTGGGAGCTGACAACGTGCAAATCGGTCGGCGGATGGTATCGTTCACCGGCAACAAGGAGATGATGTATCGCGCTAACTTCCAGCTGCATACCGCTATCCGTATCCTCAAGCCCGTCAAACACTTCAAAGCCACATCGGCAGACGATGTGTATGAGGAGGTGAAACAGATCGACTGGAGTGAGTACCTTGACAACAAGAAAACATTCGCCGTTGACTCTGTTGTCTTCTCGGAGGAATTTCGCCACTCGAAGTTCGTGGCCTACAAAGTGAAAGATGCGATTGCTGACCAGTTCAGGGAGAAAACGGGTATGCGCCCCAACGTATCGGTGTCCAACCCCGATATCCGACTGCATATCCATATCGCCGACGACCAGGCTACGCTGTGCCTGGACTCCAGCGGGGAAAGTCTGCATCGAAGAGGATACCGGCAGGAATCGGTAGAGGCACCCCTGAATGAAGTGCTGGCAGCCGGCATGATCCTAATGAGCGGATGGAAAGGAGAGACCGACTTCATCGATCCGATGTGCGGCAGCGGCACCCTGCTGGTAGAGGCTGCCCTCATTGCCCATAACATGTCGCCGGGTGTGTTCCGCAAGGAGTATGCTTTTGAGAAATGGCCCGATTTCGACAAGGAGCTCTTTGACGAGATCTACAATGACGACTCTCAGGAAAGGGAGTTCGAGCATCATATCTACGGCTATGACATTGACATGAAGGCCGTGAACACGGCACGCACCAATGTGAAAGCAGCAGGACTGACAAAAGACATCACCGTGGAACAGCTTGACTTCGCCGACTTCAAACAACCGACTGAGAGGGCTCTGATGATTACCAACCCGCCCTACGGCGAGCGCATCTCCACACCCAACCTGCTGGCCACCTATAAGATGATCGGTGAAAAGCTGAAGCATGAGTTCCAAGGGAACGAGGCGTGGATACTGAGCTATCGGGAGGAATGCTTCGAGCAGATCGGATTACGCCCCAGCATCAAAATACCTGTCTTCAACGGATCACTGGAATGTGAGTTCCGCAAATACCAGATGTTCCAAGGAAAGCTCAAGGACTTCCGTGGTGAAGGAAATATCCTGAAGACCGAGGAGGAGAAAGAGGCGATGGCCGAGAAACACCGCTTTAAAAAGAACCGCGAGTTCAAGAAACGGATCGAAGAGGATGACCATAACGAAAAGGGAGACATCCGGTCGTTCACCTTCCACAAGCATCATCCCGCCTTCGACGAGCGACTCTTCGAACGGAAAGAGGAGAAATCATTCCGAAAGAAGAGAGAGGACAGAGGAGAACGGAATGACGGTCGAAGGAACTTCCGCGACGGGAATGACAGAAGGAGCTATCGTGACAATGATGACCGCAGGAGTGGCAGGGAGAAACGTGACTTCCGTGACAGGCGGGATTCACGTGGCAGACGTGACTTCAACGATGATTTCAACAAAAGAGGCGGCAAACGGTTCGACAAGAACGGACGTGATTTCAAACGAAACAACAGGAGGTATCAGGATGATGATGAAGCATAGTAACCTGACAGTGACCATTCTTGTCACCCTCTTATCACTACCCTCTATGATGTTCGCACAGAAAGAATTCACACTGGAAGACCTGAACTTCGGCGGAACAAACTACCATAACATGGTGCCCGAGAACAGGTATCTCACCTGGTGGGGCGACGAACTGGTACGCAACGATGCTTTTGCCTGCTATCTTGTTGACAAGAAAACAGGCAAGGAGACTCAACTGTTCACTTTGGAAGAGATTGCAGGAATGACACAAAGCAGTGAACAGAACCGCATGCGCCATCTGTACAATGCATCATTCCCCCAAGGAGATGAAACGGTGGTGGCCCTTATCAACGGTCAGGAACGTATCCTGCTGAACTGGAAAAGCGGGGAATTCCGGAAATACGACCGTGACAAGGTGGAAGCAGAAGACTGGTGTGCTGCCTCCGGGATGATGGCCTTCGTGAAGGACCATAACCTGTTTGTGGTGGATGGACTGGGGAATGAGAGTCAGCTTTCCACCGATGGCAGTCGCGAGATCGTCTATGGACAGAGCGTACACCGCGATGAGTTCGGCATCGAGAAAGGTACATTTTGGAGCCCCGACGGGAAACGTCTGGCTTTCTACCGCATGGATCAGAGCATGGTATCCGACTATCCGCAGGTGGATATCTTTAACAGGGTGGCCACCTACCAGCCAGACAAATACCCCATGGCCGGAGAATCTTCACACCAAGTCACCGTGGGAGTGTATGACACCACTACCGACAAAACCGTCTATCTGCAAGCAGGCGATCCCACCGACCGCTATTTCACCAACATTGCATGGAGCCCCGACAGCAGGGTTATCTATATGTTCGAGCTGAACCGCGATCAAAACGATTGCCGTCTCACCAGTTATGATGCCGTGAGTGGGAAACCGTTAGGCGAACTGTACCAAGAGAAAGACGACAAATACGTGGAGCCGCTGCACCCCATCGTGTTCCTTCCTTGGGACAGCAACAGATTTATCTTCCAAAGTCAGCGTGACGGGTTTAACCATCTGTATCTGTACGATCTGAAGAAGAAAACCTATTCGCAGCTCACCCGAGGACATTGGGTGGTGATGGAACTGTTAGGCTTCAACACCAAGAACAAATCGGTGGTCATTGCTTCGAACGAATGTAATCCGATCCAGCGAAACCTGTTCTCTGTTGACATCAAGACCGGAAAGCGGAAACTACTCGATAATGGCAGGGGATATCATGCCGGTGAACTCTCGAAGTCAGGGCAATGGCTTTACGACAAATACAGTGAGCCCGACGTTCCGCGGAACATCAATCTGTGCCAGACAGCAACAGCCAAGAACCTACAGCTGATGAGTGCCAAGGATCCCTGGCAGGGATACCAAGTACCAGAATATAGCTGCGGTACCCTCAAGGCTGCCGACGGCACCACCGATTTATATTATAGGATGGTGAAGCCCGTCAACTTCGATCCCACAAAAAAATACCCTACGGTGATCTATGTGTATGGCGGTCCGCATGCCCATAACGTCGATGCACGCTGGCACTATTGCAGCAGGTCGTGGGAGACCTACATGGCACAGAAAGGCTACCTGCTCTTTATCCTCGACAACCGAGGCTCTGAGAACCGCGGGCGCGACTTCGAACAGGTCACGTTCCGCCAACTGGGACAGATTGAGATGCAAGACCAGATGAAGGGAGTGGAGTTTCTGAAGAGTCTGCCCTATGTGGATCAAGGACGCATGGGGATACACGGCTGGAGCTTTGGCGGATATATGACCATCACGATGATGACCAACCATCCCGAAGTGTTCAAGGTAGGTGTGGCTGGCGGTCCTGTCATCGACTGGAAATGGTATGAAGTGATGTATGGTGAGCGATATATGGATACGCCCCAGGACAACCCTGAAGGATATGCCAAGACCAGTCTGCTCGCCAAGGCCAAGGACTTAAAAGGAAAGCTCCAGATCATCACAGGCTATAACGATGCCACCGTGGTGCCGCAACACTGTCTGTCATTCCTCGCTGAATGTATCAATGCCGGTACACAACCCGACTTCTTCGCTTATCCCGGTGAGCCTCACAACATGCGAGGTCATCAGAGCGTACACCTCCATGAACGTATCACCCAATATTTTGAGGACTATTTGAAACCCTGATAAATAGTATGACCAGTATCACAGGTTCAATAAGATAACAAACAATATTATGGCTTTTAATGCAATCATACCCAATGATCCCGTGGAAGTGAAAACAGCATACTTCCCCACAATAGCAATGAAAAAAGAGAAAAGAATCCTGCTGCTCGGCAGCGGTGGTAGAGAACATGCACTGGCTTGGAAGATCGCACAGAGCAAGAAATGTGAGAAACTGTTCATTGCCCCTGGCAATGCCGGTACATCGAATGTGGGAGAGAACGTACCCATCGGCGTGAACGAGTTTGAGAAGCTGAAGGACTTTGTTGTGGAGGACCAGATCGACATGGTGGTCGTAGGACCGGAAGATCCTTTGGTGAACGGTATCTATGATGACTTCAAACAAGATGAACGCACTAACAAGATTCCCGTAATCGGTCCTTCAAAACAAGGTGCCGTACTCGAAGGGAGCAAGGATTTTGCCAAAGGATTCATGCAACGTCATGGCATCCCCACGGCAGCTTACCGCACCTTCAACGGTACGAATATCGAGGAAGGACTGAAGTTCTTAGAGACGCTGAAAGCGCCTTATGTGCTCAAAGCCGATGGTCTTTGCGCCGGTAAGGGTGTACTGATCCTTCCCACCTTGGAGGAGGCAAAGAAAGAATTCAAGGAGATGCTGGGCGGCATGTTCGGCAATGCCTCTGCCAATGTGGTGATCGAAGAGTTCCTCAGTGGTATCGAATGTTCCGTCTTCGTGCTCACCGATGGCACACATTATAAGATCCTCCCCGAGGCAAAGGACTACAAGCGTATCGGTGAACATGATACCGGCCTGAACACAGGCGGCATGGGCAGTGTGACTCCCGTTCCCTTCGCTACGAAGGAATGGATGCAGAAAGTGGAAGACCGCATCATCCGCCCAACGGTGGAGGGACTGGCTGCAGAGGGTATCGACTACAAAGGGTTCATCTTCTTCGGCTTGATCAACGTAGAGGGGGATCCGATGGTCATCGAATACAACTGTCGGATGGGTGATCCAGAGACAGAGAGCGTGATGCTCCGACTGAAGAGTGATCTCATTGACCTCTTCGAAGGTGTGGCCGACGGGAACCTGGACGAGAAAACAGTCATCTTCGACGAGCGCGCTGCCGTTTGCGTGATGCTGGTGAGCGGCGGCTACCCACAGGCATACAAGAAAGGATACCCCATTTCAGGTATCGACAAGGTTAAGGGAAGCGTGGTCTTCCACAGTGGAACAGCTTTGAAAGACGGTCAGGTGGTGACTGCCGGCGGAAGAGTGATCGCGGTGAGCTCATACGGTAAAGACAAAGAAGAGGCACTGAAGAAATCCTTCGAAGAGGCCCAGAAGATCGAGTTCACCGACAAGTATTTCCGTTCAGACATCGGAGCTGATCTGTAAAAGACATGAAACGTTTCCAGAACAGGGTTGCAGAGAGTCGTTATACACTGTCGCTGATGGTGGTGTATGCCTTGGGTATTTGGTATCTGGGCGGACTTGTCGAGCGCCAGCTGTATTTTCAGTTGGCGTTTCTAACGGTCTCTACCTACCTGATGATGGAGCTGAACAACAGCAATGCACTCATACGGATCTACAGCAGGATGGTATCATGCTCCTTTCTGGCACTGACGACAACAGCCACCTTCCTGTTCCCCTCATTGCGGGAGGCCCTCGTACAACTCTGTCTGATCACCTTCTATACCATCATCTTCCACACCTATCAGGATAAAGAAGCACCAGGACTCACCTTCTATGCGTTTCTCTGCTTAGGCATAGCCAGCGTGTTGTTCGTACAGGTACTGTTCTTCGTGCCGTTTCTTTGGCTGCTCATCGGCTTCAAGATGATGGCTTTCAGCTTCCGTATGTTCTGCGCCTCCCTCATCGGCTTGCTCATGCCTTATTGGTTTCTGGCACCGATGAGTCTGTTCACTGGTCATGTTGATACGCTCGCTGCCCACTTTATGGGTATCGCCCAGTTCCAACCCCTGTTCCATTATCAGGATATCAGCGAGCATTACATCGTGACATTCTCCTTCGTCTGTCTGGTGGCTTTGATCGGAACCATCCATTTCCTCAGAAACAGCTACATGGATAAAATCCGTACGAGGATGATCTACGAGATGCTGATGTGGATGAACCTGATTACAATCGTGTTCATCATCCTACAGCCCCAGCACTTCGAGATACTCTTAGGACTCATGATTGTCAACACCAGTCCTTTTATCGGACACTTCATCGCACTGACACATACCCGACTGACCAACACCGTTTTCTATGCTCTCATCGCACTGACGTTGTTGATTACCTTTTATAATCTATGGATGCCCTGATTTCATTCCTCAGCGCCTATGGCTACTGGGGTATGCTGGCAGCTGCATTCCTCGCAGGGAGTTTCTTCCCGTTCAGTAGTGAAGCCGTGATGGTGGCCCTGTTGGCGACAGGACTGGATGGCTGGAAGCTGATTGTCTTTGGATCCATCGGCAATATCCTGGGTTCGATGTTCAACTACGGAGTAGGACGAATGGGACGGCTCGACTGGATCGAGAAATACCTGCATGTGAAGAAAAAGGATCTCGACAAGGCACAACGGTTCATGGCAGGACATGGAGCATGGATGGGATTCTTTGCCTTCCTGCCCATCATCGGCAGCGCCATCACGATCCTCCTCGGACTGATGCGCGCCAACATCCCGATCTCTGTCGTCAGTATCGCCATCGGAAAATTCCTGCGCTATCTGCTGTTAGTATATGGGGCGAACCTCCTTTTCTGAAGATAACGGCATCGGCGAAGCACCATTGACGTTAAAATATGAAAAAGCGATGGCTGTGATAGGAAATATTCGTACCTTTGCAAGATATAAAAATGAATAAAAACAAATACATCTATCATAAATGAAACAGTTTAGATTAGTAGATAATATACTGGGCTGGGTGGCATTCGTTATCGCAGCCTTTGTATATTGCAGCACGATCGAGCCGACGGCCTCCTTCTGGGACTGTCCTGAGTTTATCGTCACCGGCTACAAGCTGGAAATCGGGCACCCACCAGGCGCACCATTCTTTATGCTCACCGCCAACCTGTTCTCACAGTTCGTGAGCGATCCCAGTCAGGTAGCCCTTATGGTGAACACCATGAGTGCACTGCTCTCAGCCACCTGTATCCTGTTCTTATTCTGGACCATCACCCATCTTGTGAGGAAATTGATTCTCAAAGACTGGAATGAATTGTCTTTGCAGAAACTGATAGCCATCGAGGCATCAGGACTGGTAGGTGCCTTGATCTACACTTTCAGCGACACCTTCTGGTTCAGTGCCGTGGAGGGTGAGGTATATGCTTACTCCTCTGCCCTTACCGCCTTGGTATTCTGGCTGATCCTGAAATGGGAAGACCATGCCGACGAACCGCATTCCGACCGTTGGCTGGTACTCATCACGTATATCACAGGACTGTCTATCGGTGTGCACCTGCTGAACCTGTTGTGTGTGCCCGCTATCGTCTTGGTATATTATTACAAGCGTTTCCCCGATGCCGACTTGAAAGGGTCGCTCATCGCCCTCGCCATCTCACTCGTTGTCGTTGCCACGATCCTTTATGGTGTTGTGCCAGGCATTATAACCGTGGGTGGATGGTTTGAACTGTTCTTCGTGAACACCTTAGGCATGCCTTTCAATACAGGAGAAATTATTTACATCTTCTTATTGGTAGCAGTAGTGATCTGGGCTATCTATGAAACTTATAAAGATCGCCTTACCCGACAGAACATCGCGTTCCTCGCAGCCGTCGGCATGCTGGGAATCCCCTTCTATGGCTATGGCATCAAAGCTTTCATCATCGGTGTGGTGGTGCTGACTATCCTGTGGTTCGTACTGAAGATCCGCAAGGACAAGGAACTGCTGATCACGGCACGGGCCAAGAACACCATGCTGCTATGTATGCTGATGCTGATGATCGGCTACTCCAGCTATGCACTCATCGTCATCCGCTCTTCTGCCAATACACCCATGGACCAGAATTCCCCAGAGGATATCTTTACCTTGGGAACCTACCTGAGCCGTGAGCAGTATGGCGACCGCCCCCTGTTCTACGGACAGGCATACACCTCACAGGTACAGCTCGACCGTGACGGAGAGTATTGCAATCCTCATGTCACAGAGGGAGCCCCTGTCTATCAACGCAAGGAGAAAGCAGAAGAGGGTGAGAAAGACTCTTATTTCATCGTCCGTCATAAGACTGATTATACCTATGCACAGAATATGTTCTTCCCTCGAATGTACGATTCCGGGCATGCCGCAGCTTACAATAGCTGGATGGAAGGAGCACCCAGTTGGTTGCCGAAAGGTACAGATGTGCCCTACGACCGATGTGGTGAGATGTTCACCGTGCACATGCCGTCGCAGCTGCAGAATATTTTCTTCTTCCTCTCCTACCAGTGTAACTTCATGTACTGGCGTTACTTCATGTGGAACTTCGCCGGAAGGCAGAACGATATCCAAGGGCACGGCGAACTGGAGCACGGCAACTGGATCACAGGAATTTCCTTCATCGACAACATGCGCTTAGGAGATCAGAGCAAGCTACCCGATGACCTGAAGAACAACAAAGGTCATAACGTGTTCTATTGTCTGCCGCTGCTGTTAGGTCTGATCGGACTATTCTGGCAGGCATACCGTGGCAAACGGGGCATCCAGCAGTTCTGGGTGGTGTTCTTCCTGTTCTTCATGACGGGTCTGGCCATCGTGGTTTACCTGAACCAGACACCGTTACAGCCCCGTGAACGCGACTATGCTTACGCTGGTTCCTTCTATGCCTTCGCCATCTGGTGCGGTATGGGTGTGGTCGCTATCTACGACCTGTTGAAGAAACGACTGAAGAAAGTGAACGGCACTGCCATCGCTGCTGCCGTTGCCATTCTCTGTCTCATCGTACCTGTTCAGATGGCCAGTCAGACCTGGGACGACCACGACCGCTCCGGTCGCTACACCTGTCGTGACTTCGGTCAGAACTACCTCATGTCAATGCAGGAAGAAGGAAATCCCATCATCTTCACCAATGGTGACAACGACACCTTCCCCCTGTGGTATAACCAAGAGGTGGAAGGGGTACGGACTGACACCCGTGTCTGCAACCTGAGCTATCTGCAGACCGACTGGTACATCGACCAGATGCGACGCCCAGCCTACGACTCTCCATCTGTGCCTATCACATGGCCACGTCTCGACTACTGCTCGGGTACCAATGAATACGTAGAGATTCAGGCAGATGCCAAACAGGATGTACTGGAGTTCTATAAGGAGAATCCAGAGCAGGCGAAGGAGCAGTTCGGCGAGAACCCCTTCGAGCTGAAGAACATCCTCAAGTACTGGGTACGTTCAAAGAACAAAGATCTGCACTTCATCCCCACCGACACCGTGTATGTAACCATCGACAAGGAAGCCGTGAGGAAGAGTGGCATGATGATGGCCAAAGACTCTATCCCCGACCAGATGGTGATCTCCCTGAAGGGAAAGAAAGCACTGTATAAGGGAGACCTGATGATGTTGGAAATGATCTCACAGTGTAACTGGACCCGTCCTATCTACGTGGCCGTTACCGTGGGTGAAGAGAACTACATGAATCTCGGCGACAATTTCGTCCAGGAAGGTTTGGCCAACCGCATCACACCGTTCACGACCATCAGCGATGGCGCGAAGAACTTTGATACAGAGAAGGTATATCACAACATGATGACCCGCTTCAAATACGGCGGTCTCGATAAGAAAGGTATCTACCTGGATGAAACCGTGATGCGCATGTGCTACACCCACCGTCGGCTGTTCGCCCAGCTCGCCTTGCATCTGATCTCAGAGAACAAAAACGACAAGGCACTGAAGGCACTGGAGTATGCCGGTAAGGTGATTCCCGAGTATAATGTGCCCTACAACTATATCAGCGGCGGTCTGGACTTTGCCAAGGCATACGCCACGATCGGACAGAAAGCCAAGGCACGGACAATCCTCGACAAGGTGTTCAACAACGCATACCAGTATATGAACTACTACACGTCGCTGAACAGCTATACCATGCAAGGCTATCAGCAGGACTGCATGATGCAGATCTATGTCATGCAGCACTGCGTGGAGGTGGCTGAAGCCATAGACACGAAGTATGCCGACGATCTGTTCAAACGTTTGGAGAGCATCGCAAGAGTCTATCAAGGCAAAGGCGGACAGCTCATGCAACAGCCCGAGTAAGACAAGATGATCATTGAGCGACCGGCACGGTATATCAGGTGGTTCTACCCACATGCCACTTGGCGGATGGATCCTAACGAGAGAGCAGTCTATCTGACCTTCGACGACGGACCCATCCCCGAGTCAACACCGTTCATCCTCAAGACACTTGCCCAATTTGGTGCCAAGGCTACTTTCTTCATGGTGGGCGACAACGTAAGGAAATATCCTGAACTGTATCAGCAGATTGTAGATGGAGGACATCAGGTGGGCAATCACACGATGAACCATCTCGGCAGTTTCAAGCACTGGACCACCACCTACATCATCAATACCTTCCAGGCAAACGAGCTGATCCACTCCCATCTGTTCCGACCGCCCCATGGCTGGATGCGGCATAGTGTGTATTACTGGCTGAAGAAATACTTCCGTGTGGTGATGTGGGATGTGCTCACCCGCGACTACTCCAAATGGATGACCTCGGAAGATGTGGTGAACAACGTGAAGACCCTTACCCGCAACGGCTCCATCATCACCTTCCACGACTCTCTGAAAAGCATCGACAAGCTGCACACCGCTTTGCCGGAATCACTGAAATGGTTACAAGAGCAAGGATATGCGTTCAAGACTTTCCCATGATATCAAAGCCGAGGCACAGCGTCTCGGCTTTTTTGCCTGTGGCATCGCTCAGGCAACAGCCGTGGATGAGATAACAGCCCACTCTTTCTGTGAGTGGCTGGCACAAGGCCATCATGCGGAGATGCACTATATGGAGAACCATCTCGACAAACGCCTCGATCCCCGACTGCTGATGGAAGGTCTCAAGAGCATTGTCTGTGTCGCTCTGAGCTATGCACCCCGTCAGCGGATTCCCGACACGGAATATCAGATTGCTGCCTATGCTTATGGGCACGACTACCACGACATCGTGAAAGAGAAGCTCCACGCCCTCGCCACCTTCATCACCACAAAGACCGATGCACCCATCCATTACCGTGCTTTCTCCGACAGTGCACCTGTCCTCGAACGCTACTGGGCGGTGCAAGCAGGCCTCGGATGGATCGGACGACACCATCAGCTCATCATCCCCCATGCAGGAAGTATGTTCTTCTTGGGTGAGTTGTTCTTAGACATCGAACTTGAATACGATCAGCCTACCGAGAATCGCTGCGGCACATGTAGGCGATGTATCGATGCTTGTCCCACAGGGGCACTAACAGCCTCTTCCTATCCCCACCCCTCCTCACGACAGAACAATAATGAAGACCATCATCCTTCTCCCCAAGGGTTCAATGCCGAGCGTTGTCTTTCCTACCAGACCATTGAGAATCGCGGTGACATCCCCTCAGCCCTCGTCACAAAGATGGGACAGTCTATCTACGGCTGCGACCGCTGTCTGCTGGCCTGTCCATGGAACCGTTTTGCAACACCCACTGAGGAACCGATGCTGCAACCCAACGGGGAACTGCTACGTATGACGAAGGAACAGTGGAATCACCTCTCAGAAGACGACTACCGCCGCCTCTTCAAAGGCAGTGCCGTGAAACGAGCCAAATACAGCGGCTTGATGCGAAATATCCAAGCAGTTCATCATCAATCAGAAATTACCCACCATGAAAAAGATTAGAAAAGATTACGTACTCGCCATGCTGGTACGTGTGTTCTTCAAGTACTATGTTACAGCCATCGTTGAGCCTGCTGTCAAGGCTGGCATGCAGGATGCTTTCGAACCACGGAGCATCAAAAAACTGATGTTGGAGCACTATGAACAAATAGGCAAGCGGTTCAACGACACCGTCTTCTACCTCATCGTCCGCATGAACTATGAGGAGACAACCATGGAACAAGAGATACGCGACTTCGTGGCTCGCACAGGAACCACCGACATGATGCAACTGATGCGCTTTGCCTGTAAGACCGATTCTTTCTACAACACCATGGTAGAGGAATACAAGCGCAACTTCCTCCTGCTGTTAGAAGGAAGACTGGCCACCGATGAAGAGCATGAAGAACAATATACCCGCAACGAAGCCTTAGGCACCATGGACATCGATCTGGCACAGCACATCATCGACCGTACGATAAGCGAAGTGACAAGTAACAAGAAATAAGTGACTTGTAGCTTTTCCACTCATCACTTGTTACTTATTACTTTCCTCGCGTATGCCCAACCATTCTTTATATATAATAAGGTGAGACGACATTCGCGTTCCATCCAGTCGTTATAGTCCTTTTTCTCAAGTGGTGTCCACACCACCTCAGCCAATGCTCCCATACGAGGCAGCACCTGGTATTCAACCTGTGAGGGATACTGCGCATATTCTGTCCACATATTCCCCTGTGCACCAAGGATGTGGCTGCGTGCCTTCTCACTGAGAGCAGCCGGGGCGGGATCCAGTGCGTAGGTCTTCTCCAGAGGGATAAAAGCATCAAAGGCATAAGGCTCTCCCCACTCATGATCCTCCACTAAATAGAAATTGAAGTAACAATGCGATGTAGGAGTCATGATCACATCATGCCCTTTCTCCGAGGCTACCAGTCCACCCTCGATGCCCCGCCAGCTCATGATGGTGGCACTGGGATTCACATCACTGTCCAACAGTTCATCCCACCCGATCAGCTTGCGCCCTTTGGAATGAACAAACGCCTCCACCCGTTTCGTGAAATACCCTTGGAGAAGCGCCTCTGCCGTCTGTCCCTCACGTGCTGTCAGTAACTCTTTTCTGATACGTTCCTGACAGCGGGGGCACTGTTGCCAGCGGGTGCGTGGTGCCTCATCCCCTCCGATATGGATATATTCCGAGGGGAACACAGCCATCACCTCCTCAAGGACTCCCTCCACGAAACGGAAGGTCTCCTCTTTGCCTGCACAGAGGATATCATCGAACACACCCCAGTGTCCTTCCACCTCATACGGTCCGCCCGTACAGCCTAACTCCGGATAGGCCGTCAGTGCACCCAGCATGTGTCCCGGCATGTCGATCTCGGGAATCACGGTGATATATCGGTCCTGCGCATAGCGCACCACCTCCCTCAGTTCATCCTGTGTAAAATAGCCGCCATAGCGCGTGCCATCATCGATGATCGAGTTCCGTCCTAAGGTCGTATAGTTACGCCATCCCCCCACTTCCGTGAGTTTAGGATACCGCTTGATCTCCATGCGCCACCCCTGGTCATCAGTGAGATGCCAGTGGAAGGTGTTCATGTTGTGGAGAGCCATCATATCGATATACTGTTTTACGAAGTCAACATCAAAGAAGTGACGCGCCACATCCAGATGCATACCCCGGTAGGCAAAGCGCGGACAGTCTTCAATGACCACGGCAGGCAAGGCAATATCCACCCACTGGGGTACCTCGTCAAGCGCTAATGACTTCCGAAGGGTCTGGATACCGTAGAACACTCCCTTGGCGGTGCAACCTTCAATCGTAACACCCTGCTTCTTCACCGTCATCCGATAGCCCTCGTCACCGAGAGATAGCTTGGTATTCAATCGCAGCAGAATCGTTTTCTCCCTTACGGTCTTTGTAGCCTGTAAGAGCTGCAGGCCCACTTCCTCCGAGAGATAGTGCAGCAGGAACTCCGCATTCCTGCACATCTCCGGAGTCTCTTGTTCCACCACAACACGGCAGTCGGATGTCAGCAGGAAGGGTTCTCCTTTCTGGCTACTAATCTGTTTGGGCAAGGGCACCACCTGATAGTCGGCCACACGGGTAACAGCAAGGTTCGTGGATTGATGATGGGCCATTGCCGGGAGGCTCATCATCCATACTGACAAAAGGGTCAGCAGGTTAAAGGCAAAAGACTTATTCATTGCGAAATGTTATTTGGTGACAAAAATACAAAAAATATTTTGATTGCTCAACTCTTTATTGTTATTTTGTAACCGTGAACGAAAGGAAACGACAGATCACTCGGAAAAGGTTAGAGGAGAGCCGCACCTACGGCTGGTTGCAAAAGGCATCCGACCTGATGGACCGCTACTATGTGGATGCGGCCTTAGGCTTTGCTATCCCCGGTGGCATCGGCGATGCCATCGCGGCTCTTATCTCCGTGGTGTATATCGTGTTCACCGCATTCAAGATCCGCTCTTTTGCACTCACCTTAGCAATCATCAACAACACACTCCGCGATATCCTTTTAGGCATGATTCCTTTCTATATCGGGGATGTCATTGATGTGTTCCACCGTTCAAACCAACAGAACATGGGTCTGATACGCGGCTTCGTGGAAGGTGACGAGCAGACCATCAAGACCGTGAACCGAAAGGCCGCCTACAGTGTAGTCATCTTCATCTGCCTCTGCATTCTGATCTACATCATGGTCAAGATCGTGATCTGGGCAGGACAGTATGTCATCTCCCTGTTCTAATTCATAGGTACGTTTTTTCATTCCTGCATTTTTCCGTTGTTTCCATATATTCCGCTTTCTGTGGGTTCATCTTATTCTACGGACTCTTTGGACTTTAAGGACAATCAGCCGTACAGGCTGATTAAAATTTCCGTGGTATCCGTGCTATCTGTGAGACCTTAAATATTGAAGGATCATCAGCCGTACAGGCTGATCATTATTCGTGTCATTCGTGTGATTTGTGTTTGTTTATCCCATGCGGATCTGGCAGATTCTGCGGATTCATGTTTCTACGGACTCTTTGGGCTTCAAGGACGATCAGCCGTACAGGCTGATTAAAATTTCCGTGATTTGGCTTCCCCTAAAGCGCCGATTTCCAATTCCGTGCTTTTTCTCTCCGCTTTGCTTTGAGTGACCTTTGGTTCTGTGTGAAATATATCATCTCTGGCTATCGCCGGGGAATAAAAACAAAAAGGTATTTTTGTTTTGTATTCCGCTCACTTAATCGTATCTTTGCACCGTAAAGCGAGAATGATGAGAAAGGCGATGCTCCTTACCCTCCTGTCAGTGCTTGCACTCTTTGCCTGCACCGACCACCGCTACCCCACGACGTTGGTGGCAGCCGACAGTCTCTGTGCCGTCAATCCCGACAGTGCCCTGCACCTGCTCACCCAATACAAAGACTCCATACAGACGGCATCCAAGGCCGACCGCATGTACTACCACCTGCTGCTTGCCGATGCCATGAACAAGGCCTACGTGGATATGTCCACCGACAGCATCCTCAAGGAGGTTGCCGATTACTACGACCGCCACGGCTCCGCCAATGAGCAGATGCGCGCCCACTACCTCCTCGGCTGTGCCTACCGCGACATGGGCGAGGCTCCCATGGCCCTGCAGTGCTATCAGGATGCGGTGGATAAGGCCGACACCCTTTCCCAAGACTGCAACTACCGTCTGCTCACCAGTGTTTACGGGCAAATGGCCGAGATCTTCCACAAGCAGAACCTACCCACCGATGAGATTATCGCCAATAGAAACTGCCAGAAGTATTCCCTGATGGGAGGCGATAGTTTAGAGTACCTTCTCAGCATAAAGGCAATGATCAAGCCATATTTCCTGTTAGGCGACACTTTGGCTATGATGAAAGTATTGGATGACGTTTATCAGTTGTTTTTAAAAAGAGGTGACTCTCTGCACGCATCAAGGACGTATGGAAGCTCAGTTTATATAGACAAGTTGGTGAGAGAAGGCAGGTTATCCGAAGCCCGCAAACGAATCAATACTTACAAGGCAAAGTCCGGCCTGTATGACAATCAGGGAAACCTCAAAGGTCTATATTCAGGATACTATTATTATGAGGGGATGTACTATCTGAAAGCAGGTCGACTTGACTCAGCGGAGCACTGCTTTAGAAAGCTGACAAATAATAAGAACTACCACCTTGAGGAATGTCATGGACTGATGATGCTTTACCAGCAGAGAAGGGCTACCGACTCTATTATTAAATATGTGCAGGAATACAGCGATGCCGTTGACGAACAGGCAAATTCCCGCCGTACGGAAACGGTTCATCAGATGACATCCATGTACAACTACCAGCGTTACCAGCAACAAATGGACCGTGAAGCACAAATAGTCAGCCACACACGGCTCGTGGCTACGCTTTTTGCTTTAGGGATTGTAATATTGTTGTTCTTGTTCTACTTCCTGTTTAGGCAATACCGACAGTTCAAAGAGAATAAACAAGCAGAAGTGGTTAGACTAAATAATGCCTGTCGCCGTGCAGAAGATGCATTATATATTGCAGAATTAGAGAACCAAAACAAACAAGCCAAGAGTGCAGATTTGTTGGCAGAGAAGGCGCAGCAGATTAATGAACTCCGCACCCAGCTGGATAAATATGTTGAACGCTATATGGCAGTTAAGCCAAGTGATCGCGAGGCTCTCATGGCAAAAAGCGAAATTGTCAGCTTGTTCCAAGAGAAAGCCCGTTGGACTATCAACACTCAGTTACCAGACTCTGTTCAATGGCGTGAGTTGATCGCTCAGTTCAAACTCAATCTACCGACACTGTATAGTGCTATCGGAAGGGGAGAAAAACTCTCTGAGCAAGAACTGAGAGCCTGTGTCCTTTTATTGCTCAATTTCTCCGAAGCAGATGCTGGTATTCTTCTGAACGTCCGGCCTCAACGGCTCACCAACATTAAGTCCAGAGCCAATCAGAAACTATTTGGTGACAGTTCTGCTCAGACCCTTATTGATAATATACGTCACCTATCCGTAACACTTTAGTATTAATTGTGTAAAGTTGGCTTAAAGAAAATAACTCTTTCTTTTTCAGAACGTTAAGGTGTGTGGTGTAAACTTGGTGTATTCATTTGACCTATTATTTTTGTTGTTCTACTCCCATGTTTGTAACTTTGTATTGTGATTGCAATCCAAAAACAAACATTAATAATAAAAGGTAGAACAATGAATAAACAAAAGAAGAACGAAAGTATTTATAAGCGTATGATCCTCTTGTTTCTCCTGATTACAGGAGTTGGGGGTGTATCTATGATGGTTACTATACCATATTTGCTTTCGAGCCCTATAGTTCCATGAATTATCAATATCAGATGGCATACGCTATCATATATCACTAATAACAAATCTGTAAGAATACATTAGTTCGTTATGAAAAAGAGAGAACAAGTCATCTGTCTGGTGCTGTCAGCTACACTTCTCCTCAACCTCTCATGCAGGGATCATGAAGAAGAGGAGCCGGTAATTCCCGTTGAACCTGCTACGGTCAGTTATACATGGCCCTCAGCGGAGCATGATGCTTCCGGCATCATATTGGTTTCTTCCCCAGGCTACGAGTTCACCTTCGGCAACATGGAGAAAGCGGCAGAGGAGCATAGGAACTTGGTGGAGGTGTTGGAAAAGAACAGGATCAAGGTGGTGAACCTGAAGGACATCATAGAGAATATGCCGCCAGACAGCCAGAGGACAGCCCAGCAGATGATCGTTCCTAACCTCTACTTTACACGCGATCCTTTTATCGTCACGCCCAAAGGAGTTGTCATCGGCAAGATGCGCAACCAGCTGCGCAGAAGGGAGCCGGAACTTGCCGCTATGTGCCTTCACCATCTGGGAATAGAGCCTGTATATAAGATATGCGGTGAAGAGGCAGTCCTTGAGGGCGGCGACTACCTGCCGTTCGGTACGATGGCTTTCGTTGCCTCAGGCCTGCGTACCAACAGGGCGGCTATTGACGAGATGATGGCCGCAGACGTGTTAGGACACGATACGATCGTGGTAGTGAACGACCGGAAACTGTGGAACAATGAAATGCACCTCGACACCTATTTCAATATCATCGACTGCGACTTGGTAACAATTGTGAAGGACCGCCTGAATGCAAAGACCGATGAGATCTATTATCTTCCCGTAGAAGTCTTTGCTCGGGACGGGAAAGCAGGGGAACGCTACTACAGGAAGATAGAAAGCGACCTGTCGTTGGAGGAATTCCTGACAAGACGGGCGATAAGGATCATTCCCGTCACGGTGTTCGATGCCCGCACCTTTGCCAACAACTTCCTGTGCATAGCACCGCGACACATCGTGGCTGTGGATGGACAGTCGAAGGAACTGCAGCAGATGCTAAAGGAGGCCGGCGTACAGGTAGACTGGATTCCGATGAAAGAACTATTAAAAGGCAATGGGGCGATACACTGTATGACAAAGGTACTGAAAACTGCGAACACATCCCCCCCTGTGGTTCAATAAAGATTATTCGCTCGCACGTATAAAAAAAGTTTTTGATGAAATTCTTTTGAGATTCTCCGTTTACTTCGTTAACTCTGTGTGAGGAACTGTCAAGATAATTCGTAAAAAATTAAGGATTGCAAAAGTTCTCTAATTGGAAGAAGGGGAAAGGTCGGAGTGTATGGAAGTGTCCAAAAGAGTCTTTTTGTGCAAGTAAAGGCTGATTGCATTCAAAGTAAAGGCTACTTTGCCTGCAAGTAAAGGTTACTTTAAACTCAAATAAAGGATACTTGCATTCGTTCCAGACGTTACTTATATCCTTTCCGACGTCATCTAAGGGTCATTCCGCCGTCACTTTACCTCCTATAGATGCCGTCGGAACGAGTGATAGATGCCGTCGGAACAGGTGTTAACGCCGTTCGGAACAACCCATAGATGACGCTTCTTCGAAAAAGCATGGTTCTTACTTTGGGAGGTGGTTTTGGATCGTCTTCGGCGAGAACCAAGAAAGAAAATATAGTCCTTTTGCTTCACAAAAACAGTGTTTTCACCACCTAAAAACGGTGTTTTTGCACCCTAAAACCCATGTTTTGGAGTCTAAAAACGCCGTTTTCGCAAGACAAAAATGACGGATTTTCACAACACACTCATTATCAGCAATTTACCAAACCTCGCGAGAATCGCGTTTTTTCGACCGAAAGGACGAATGATTCTCAAAATGAGCGCTTTTCGCGTTAAACGAAGTTAATTCGTCAAGATCATTCAAAAAATTAACAAATGCGAGGATACTCCTGACGGATCACCTCGCATTCCATGTTTATCTCACCAAACTTAAACTATCGTTTACTGCATGTCATACACCACCTGCATGATCTTCTTGCCTAAGGCATCAGCATCCTCCATGGTACTGGCCTCGCTATAGACACGGATGATGGGTTCGGTGTTACTCTTACGAAGATGTACCCACTGCTCGGGGAAATCGATCTTCACGCCATCGATATCATTCACGGCAACACCTTCTTGTCCGGCATACATCTCCTTCACCTTCACCAAGATAGCATCCACATCGGTTGTTGGTGTGAGGTCGATACGGTTCTTGGCAATGAAATAATTGGGGAAGGTAGCGCGCAACTCTGATACCTTACAGCCTTTCTGTGCCAGAGACGACAGGAAGAGGGCAATACCCACGAGGGCATCCCGGCCATAATGGCTCTCGGGATAGATCACGCCACCATTGCCTTCACCGCCGATGACGGCACCTACCTCCTTCATCTTCGTGGTGACATTCACCTCACCGACAGCTGCGGCAGTGTAAGTGCCCCCATATTTCTCCGTGACATCACGAAGGGCACGCGTTGAAGAGAGGTTAGAAACGGTGGAGAGTTGAGTGTTAGCAGTGGAGAGATGAGTGTTGGAAAGGACATAATCGGCAACACTCACGAGTGTATATTCCTCACCGAACATTTTACCGTCTTCACAGATAAAGGCCAGACGGTCCACATCGGGATCCACCACGATGCCCAGATCGAAACCACCGCCGCGCATCTTCTCCATGATGCCCGCCAGGTTCTTCTCCAACGGCTCGGGGTTATGGGCAAAGTCACCATTGGGTTCTCCGTTCAGAATCTCGTAATCTACACCTAAAGCCTTGAACAGATCAGGCAGGATGACACCTCCCACACTGTTGATGGTATCGGCACAGACACGGAAATGAGCCTTTTTGATCGCCTCGGTATCCACTAACTTCAGATTGAGCACGCTGTCGATATGTCGCTGGTTGAAGCTATGATCCTCGATATACTGTCCGAGATGATCCACGTCGGCATAGTCAAAGTCTTCGGCCTCAGCAATAGCCAGCACCTCATTTCCCTCCTCTTTGTTCAGGAACTCGCCCTCATTGTTCAACAGTTTCAGGGCATTCCACTGACGAGGGTTATGACTGGCAGTGATGATGATACCCCCGTCAGCACCGCTCATCCTCACGGCGAGCTCGGTGGTGGGAGTAGTGGCCAGGCCGATGTCGATGACATCATAGCCCATACCCATCAAGGTTCCACAGACCACCTGACGAACCATCGGACCCGAAATACGGCCATCGCGTCCCACAACGATCTTCCGGGAAGCGGGGGATGCTCCTTGTCTTCTTTTCATCAGGGTAGCATAAGCTGTTGTGAACTTCACGATATCCAACGGGTTCAATGTGTCGCCCGTTGCACCGCCGATGGTGCCACGGATACCCGATATTGACTTAATCAGTGTCATAATTTATCTTCCTTTTTCGTAAGTTAATTCATAATAACAAGGATAGACACCCGTCATCGATGACTGATGTCCTTGTGAGTGAGGTACGATGATATTCACCTTTGCGATCTCGTCGCCTTCTTTCTCCCAACGGCCCACATTGATATACAACAGCGGCACCAGCCATCCGGCGGGAACGGAGGCGTTGCTATACTGCTGGTACATCACACCGGAGACGAAGGAGGCCGTAAAGGAATCGCTGGTACGTGTGACATTCATCTTATCAACCAGGTAAGACAGTGACATCACGTTGTTCGACAGGATCAGCGAGTCGGTGAGAATGTTGTATTCGTTGAACCGGCACAGCACACCAGTGGTCTCACCTGCGGCAATAGGACTTCCACAGCCTTTCCGCACAATCTGCATATAGACACCAGTATTGTCGAAAAGCACGAATTCATTCTTACTGACATCCGTCGTATTGCCTTGTTCCTTGAAGGTGGCTTCTGTGATCACATTGATATTCCGATCCGCAATAAACTCGCGGATCGCATTACGTTCCTTCTCTGTCTGCTCGGCATACGTCTCATAGTCGTTACAACTGCTCACGAACATGATGGCTGTCAAAGTCAGACATGCGATAAAAATTCTCTTCATGCTTGCTAAATTATCAGTTTGTCGCATTTCGAGTGCAAAGGTACGAAAATAAATGAGAAAGGAGAAAGGAGGGGTGAGAAATTATGATTACTTAATACATCTCTCTTCTACATTTCGCGTATGGCTTGCTGTACAATGATCTCTGCTTCCTCCATGGAACAGTTCAACCGTCCGCCCGAGGCATTCAGGTGACCGCCGCCGTTGAACCAGCGTTCTGCAACCTGCGTACATGAGAAGTCATCGACACTGCGCAGGCTCACCCATATCAGGTTATTGCGCTCTGTGTCCTCACGGAGCGAGATGCTCAGTTTCATCCCTTTAATCTGCAGAGGCATGTTGACCAATCCCTCGGCATCTCCCTTGGTATAATGGAACCTGCGGAGATCGCGGCGGGTAAGACAGAAATAGGAAACATGTTTTTCAGGAACCACGACCAGTTTCCGGAAGAGAACAAAGCCGATGAGACGGAGGCGCCATTCACTGTAGTTGTTATACACATTCCGGTAGATCTTGTCCTTGTCGATCCCTTTTGTCAGCAACTGACTGATGATGAAATAGATTTCTGGGCGCGTGGAGTTATAGGTAAACCCACCTGTATCCGTCATCATACCACAATAGAGGGGCACAGCCGTCTTCTTCGTCATCATCTCGAAGCCACCCAACTGCCAGATGACACGAAACACTAATTCGCAGGTGCTGCTCATCTCTGGATGGGAAATGCTGATCACGGTATTGATGGTAGGATCGGGATGATGGTCGATCATCACCTTTGAGGCAGCAGAAGCAGCCATCACCTCCCCCATCCGTTCCATCCGTTCCGGACGGTTGAAGTCGAGGCAGAACACCAGGTCTGCATGGGCAAATGCCTCTGTCACCTGTTCTGTATGCTTATCGTAGCGCACGATCTTTTCTGTTCCCGGCATCCACTTCAGGAAGTCGGGGAACAGGTCGGGCACAGTGATCATCGGTTCCTTTCCCTGCTGACGGAGATATTCGCCCCAGCCCAGGCAGGCACCGATGGCATCGCCGTCGGGATTCTGATGGCAACATACAATGATGCGCTGCGCCCCCTCGATGAGTTGGCGCAGCTGCAGACATTGCTCCTCAGATAGAATCTCTATTTCCAATGCTCAATTGTCAATTAATGGTTAAGATTAAAAGAGTTTCTCTGGATACACACCTTCATCCACCAGTTGTTGGATACGGGCCACGGTACCCTCACGATCGGCGGCGTAGGTCACACCAAACCACTTACTGGTGGTATCGAGCACCTTCACCGTAGCGGTCTTTTCGTTGATCAGCTTGTTCACCATCAAGGGGATGAAGAACTCTGCCTTCAGATTCTCCATGTTCTTGGGATCAGAGAGGAACTCCTTGAAATAAGCCTCACTGTGCTCGAAGTAGTCGGGGGTGAATCCCCACATGTTCATAGACACCGGGGTGTTATCATCTACTACCACCCACTTACCGTTTTCATCCTTGTAGCGGATCGGCTCCGTGGCAGCACCAGCATTGCTTCCATCCTCGGCACACCGCACAATCTCGGTACGCTCCACCACGGTTGTCAGGTGTTCATTCTCATCCTTCGAGCAGATACCACGGGCCACAGTACCATTCTCGCTCAACGTATTACCCACGCGGAAGCCCACCATGGCATACTCGTTCTTTGCGCCCTCGGGGAGGTCGGCGAGGAATTTGCCGATCACCTTAAAGGCATCGCGGTTGTAGAAGTCATCGCAGTTGATGACACAGAAAGGTTCCTTGATCACATCCTTTCCCATCAGTACGGCATGGTTGGTACCCCACGGTTTCACTCGTCCTTCAGGAACAGTGAAGCCTTCGGGCAGCGCATCCAGTCCTTGGAAACAAAGTTCGCAGGGGATTTTGTCCTCATACTTCGACAGGATCTGCGTGCGGAACTGCTCCTCGAAATCCTTGCGGATCACCCACACCACCTTACCGAATCCTGCCTCAATGGCATCGTAGATACTATAGTCCATGATAGTCTCCCCATTAGGTCCCAGACCATCGAGCTGCTTCAGGCCGCCATAGCGGCTGCCCATACCTGCAGCAAGCAAAAACAACGTTGGTTTCATATTTTATTCTTTAATGTTTAATTGTAATCAAGATGCAAAGGTAAATCATTTTTCGCAAACAGGAAAGAGATTGTCTCTTTTTCTGACGGCAAATCATCAGAACGGGTAGCCCACGGCGAGGTGCAGAGCCTGTCCGTCACCAAAGCGGCGGATGTTGTAGAAACCACCTTTCCCCGTGTCGTAGGGCACATGCAGACCGACACCCCAGTCGAGGCGAATCACAAGAAAGTCAAGGTCGTAACGCAATCCGACTCCCGTACCCAGTGCCATCTGTCGGTAGAACCTGTTCAATTTAAACTGTGTCTTCATGGACTCACTGTCATCATCACCGTCGTAGTAGTTCTTGAGTTCCCACACATTCCCTCCATCGAGGAAAATGGCACCATAGAGTCCGCCGAACAGTCGGGTTCGGTACTCCAGATTCCCTAACAGTTTGACATCGCCGTTCTGTAACAGATAGGAGAAGCCAGGTTCATCGATTGGTTGGAAGCCTCCCGGACCGATACTGCGCACGGTGAAAGCACGGATACTGTTGGCGCCACCCACATAGAACGTCTCACTGAAAGGTGTCACACTGCTGTTACCATAACTGTAGATCACCCCCGCATTGAGATGAGCCACCAATTGGGACGTGTTGCTCAGTCGCCAGCGTTTGGTAAAATCAGTCTCCACTTTCACAAACTGTGAATAGGGATTCTTGAACATCTCCTTGTCCTCCTCGTTCCATTTCTTTCCTCCAGCCATATAGACCAGCGACGTGAGATTACCTGCCTCCGACACCGTGGTTTCCCAGGTAATGGGGTTTCTGTAGGATGCCGGACTGGTATAAGTATAGGTATAGCGCATCTTCGGAATGAACACGTCATTCATTGTTGCCATCAGATAAGGGTTGCTGACGATGATACTGTCGAAGCTATGGGTGGTATGGACCAGATGCTGATAGACGATGGTGAGCGGACTCAGTTCATGGCGGCTGTTCTGTGTTTTCTGCCACCGATAGGTCCATTCGCCGGAGAAGTTCACCATCTTGAAGTAGTCAGGACGGTTCAAGGTGTTTCTCGACAGTTTGGCGATGGTAGAAGGAGTACTGTAGTATCGTTCACGGCGACGCCGGTTCTGTCGGGGGCGTTGCATGGTGGAATCGTTCGCCGCCCGTTGCATTCGTCTTGCCGTCCGCTGTCGGATCCATTCGCGCCAAGGGAGAACGATACGAGGAAACTCTAACGAGGCATCGATACCATACTCGTAGGAGTTCAGACGCTTACTGCCATTCGTGCCCTGCGCCCGCTGCCACTCGTATGAGCCGTGCAGGTTGATATCAAGCAGTTCACCGCCACGGAAAGCATTTCTTTTGGTAAAGCCTAATACCAACTCCGGACCGACCCTGCCCGATGTCTTGTTTTTGAGATTCGTCTCGATATAGGAGTCGTAGGGTTTATCGAGCACACAGTTAAGCGTCAGGTCGAGGGTGTCCTGATGGTGGGAGTTGAGAGAAGAGAGTGTATCACGAGGAGTGAACGTGAAGTCCACCATACCAAAAACACCTGTGCTGTTCACCTTTGCCATCGATTCGAGATAGTTATCGTAGCTATAGAGCTGTCCATGCCGCAGTTTCATATTATTCATGATGACACTGAGTCGTACCGGCGGCCTTCGTCCCCTGAAGCGTACTTTGAAATGCCGGCGTCGGCTTATGGAGTCGGTCAGTTCCTCCATGAACTGTTTCCGTAGGTCGATGGACACATCACCGATATACCACTGTCGGGTAGCTTCATCAGGCAATCCATCGGCAGTCTGCAGGCGCAGCTGTACCTTTCCCGGCACGGCTAAGGTATCTGCCAGATATGAAGCATAGCCGTTCTGGAAGAAATAGTAGCCGTTGTTTCGGAAGAGATTGGTGAGTCGGGTACGTTCGGCATCCAAAGCGGGAACGGTAAAGGCATCACCGCTATGGATCTGCGCCTCGTGGCGGGTAGCCTCCAGCATACTGTCGGTGCCCATGGGGAAATTCACATATTCGATACTGTCGATGGTGAACAAATGGTTCATCTTCACCGTATAACCGATCTTACTCTTCTTCGGGTTCCGCTGGGGCACGGTGTCGTAGTCAACAGTTCCACGGAAATAACCGTATTTCCTTAACACCGACTGTGCCACGGAGGCACGTAGTGCAGGGTTCACCCAGCTCATCAGCACCGGTTTCTTCCCGAACGACTCCGTCATCCACCGTGCGAAGCCGCTATCCTTTCCCGAAAAGGCGTTCCATATCCACAAGCCGTAAGGGAAGGGAGTGCGGTAGTAGCTGCTGCCGAACAATGCTCCGTTGGGGGCCGTGGCCAGAGCCGCCTCAATCTCCTCCTGGGTATCGATGAAGTTCTGGTTGTGTTCGTAGTTCTGATAGTCGATCTTTGTCAGACCTACAAACAACTGATCATCATCGGGGATAATCTTGGTAGTAGAGCAAGCCGTGAACAGGAGAATGGCAACGGCCACCGTCATCACCCTTCCTATCATCAGTATGCTTTCTGTCATTTCCTTTCTTTTCATCATATTCTCCAAAACATTAGGGGCGGCTTACGTTCACGACGGAGTCACGGAAAGCACCCATCCGCATCACACTATCATTGGGAACTGTACGCCGGTCGCTCTTCAGACGGAAGATGTCCTTGAAGTGTTGCAAGGTGCGTCTCCAGACAAAGCCACCGCCATACTGCTGAGTGTAACCTTCCAACCAGTCGTAGCTGTTGTTGTCGAAGAACAGCTTCACGTATTTGTTTGCCGTATCATCGAGACGGTACTCCAAGGTGACGTTATCAAAGAACGACTCATTGCCATAGGTCTGTGCGCCCGTTGACACCTTTCCTCCCACCGAGATCTTCACGCGGTTGTTCCAGAAGCGTTTGGCGAACTTAAAGGAATAGTCGGTGTGCATGGCACCTGAGGCATCAGTGGCATTGTCAAGACCGATGGAGAGGTCGAGGGTACGCAGTGCATTCCCTGTGATGTTGTTGATTTCGTTTTCGAGGAAGCTGCTCAGTGCGCTGTTCATCGAGAAGCCGCTGGTATTTCCGTCGGCCAGATACATTCCTGTGGTGAGCATGGTCACCGCTAACTTACCCCGCTGTTCCAGTCCCATCTGCTGGAGTTCATTGTGCAGGGCCATATCTTCGGGTGCATCAAGTGTAAACTCCAGTCCCATGTCATTCAAGGTCTTGGTGATAATCACGCCGCAATCGAAATTCACGCCACGCCCCACTCCGTTCGATCCTGTCACGGTGGCCTTGGTATTCTCTGTGGCCGTAATGTTCAGTGTCGGGTTCATGGGATCGCCCGTGAACTCAATATAGCTGCCGTCGCGTATGGTAAATGTCTTCAACGGAATGATGGGCAGTGAGTATTTCATCTCCCCGTTGTCAAGGGTATAGCGACCTGTCAGTCGGAGGTTATCCACCGTATTATATTGCATACGTAGTGTTCCGCCTCCCATCAGGTCGATATAGTTCGACTTGTCGGCATTCAGGTAAGCCATGATATGAGCCCCCTTGGCCACCTCCATGGTGAGATCCATTCGGAAGCCGTTCAGGGGAGGACGTTTCACCACGGCCTCTGTGGTATCATTGAAGTCGGTGAACTTCACCAGCTCATCCAACTGATTGTCCGTAGTCAATGGAGAGTCACGCAGCACGTAGCTCAGGTCGGTGGTACCCAGCACATCCAACTTTCCACGCATATTGAGGTTGTCAAGCGGTCCGTTCATTGTTCCAAAGAAGTTCACGAAGGCTTTTCCGAAGGCCACGCTCTTCGCATTCTCCTTGGCATTGATAATCTCGTAGTTATCAGCCCGCATCCTCATGTTCATGGTGATACGGTCAAGGTTTGAGAAATCGATGTTCCCCGCAATGTTCAGCGGGTTCTCGTTATGGGCATACATCTCGAAGTTCTCCAAGAGCAGATGACTACCTACAATGCGGACGGGGTCATTGCTGAAGCGCAAGTCCATGCCGTAGGGCACACTCACCAGATGACAAGAATCGAGGAACACCTCACCGTTCACCTGGGGTTTGTCTAACGATCCCTTCACCGTCAGCTCTCCTTCACCAAATCCCTTGAATCCAAACAGCTGATCTGGGATGAAGCCGTTGACGAGTGATATAGGCAGACGTATCAGGTTCACCGTCATGTCGAGGTTCTCGTTTCCTTTCGGCTGATAGGTTCCCGAGATCAGTCCCACCTCTTCTCCTTCCACCGACAGCGTTCCATCCACGAAGTGTCCCCCCTCATCGGTAGGCATATAGACAAACTCCGTACCGAGGTTACCCATACTGCTGCCCTCATAGACCAGTCCTCTGGCCTCCATCGATGAAGAGACAGTGAGATGTTCTTCTGTCTGCACAAAGTGGAAGTCACCGTTCAGCAGTCCTTTGATATCAGGCATATAGGGAATCACCGACACCACCTCCTCCAGGTTCAACTTGTTCAGCGAGAGGGTGAGGTCTTGTAATGCCTCTTCGTTCTCATCGTTCGAATAGACTTTCAATCCCGTTCCGTCATCAGCAAGGATCGCCAGATTCGCCGACACCCTCCGGTTATCAGCCAGATATACGAAGTTATCGTCGTTGATACGGGCAGGTCGGTAGGCTATGACAGCATCTTTCGAGAGCATGTGCAGACGGATGCCGTGCTCCTCCAGGGCAGCCTCAGCTCCTAAGCGCACGCCTAACTTGTCGTTCGAATCGTAGTAACGTAGGTTCACACCTGCTCCCCGCTCCAACAGGTAGCCGTCGAAGAGGGTATTAAACACGAACTGCGGATTCTTTTTGTTGTTCCTCACCTGTCCGTTGAACGTGATATTGGTACTGTCGGAGACGAAGTTCAGTCTCACCGTGTCAAGTTGCATACTGTCGGCCATCATGGAGAGGATGTGCATTCTGCCGTTCAGACCGTCTGACGGTGAGGCCGTCATGTCAATATCAGCCTTGGCAAAGGTATAGCCTTCACGTTCCAGCAGTCGCACGAAGAAATTGTCCTTCCCTGTCTGCAACTTGATTCGTGCTGTAGGGAACCGTTGTCGCAGCGAGAGCTGATCGATATGTTTCTCCTTGAGCTGCTTGGTCACTTCAGCAGAGAGATTCTCCCCCACCTTCATCAGTTGCTTATAGCCGCCGCTGGCATCCATATCCAAGTGGAAGTCACCGCAATCCACCACGGCATGGGTTGTATCGCGCCGTGTCAGTACATCAAGCACCACATCATCCGGACGGTAGGTCTGCTTACTATCGGTCACGGTGATATCCGATGCCAATCCCTGCACCTGATAGAAGTCGTTCATATCCGTGGCGATATCGAAGTGACCGCACAGTGCCACCGTCAGAGGTTCATCAGCGATGCGCAGATGGTAAAGATCGGCATGTGTGAGATCGGTGGAGACAGTAGCCCTGATATTTTTCGTATTGGTAAGTGCATCGAGTGTGATCAGTCCTTTCAGCAACGGATTCCTCGCATCAATATCGGCATGCACCTTCCCATTGCGCACCAGTGCCTGAGCATCCATCCCGTCGAGGTTGTATTGTCCGTATTGGAACTGTCTGATCTTCGCCGTGGCCTGCAAGGATGTCTTCGGTGAAAACACATCGGTGCCTGTGCCGTTCAGGGTGACATCACCCGAGAAAGCTCCCATATCAGAGGTAGGCAGGAAATGTTTCAGTTGGAGGTTGGAGGCTTTGATGTCAGCTTGATAGCGCATCACCTTGGTGTCGATGTCGGCTTGGGCCTTCACCCTCCCCTTCCCTTCCGTAGCGAGGAGATCTGCTTGGTAGTGACTGCCATCGGCCTTCAAGTGCCCTTTCACGCCGATGCGCTGGGGGATGCGTATGCCGTCGAGGGTCTTCGGTGGCACCAAGGCGGTGAGGAAATTGATGTTTTGGGTCTTTGCATCCAAGGTGACATCCGCCTTCAGACGGTCTATGTCCGTGGGGTTCATCACATAGCCCTTGGCATTGATGTTAAAGGCAGAGGGCAGTTTGGCATTAAGCCCCGTGAACTCAATGCGTTCCATATTCCCCGAGAGCACCGTCTTCACCGTCAGGGGCTGGTTCGGCCATTGTCGGATAAACTGGGTGGGCATGCCTCCCAGGAAGCGCATGATATCTTGTTTCCCGAAAGAGCCGTCGGCGGTGAGGTGCACCTTCCCCGGCACACTGTCGGCAAAAGCATTCTGGTCCATCACGAAGTGAGCATCCAGACTGGATTCCGATGTCCGCAGTTTCAGTTCAGGTAGATAGATCTTCGTGGAATCGAGGGCAAACGGGCCACTCAGTTCCTTGATCTCCAGACCGCTCTTCTCCTTCAGCGAACAAGAGCGTAGGTTGAGGTCCAGTTTCGGCGAACAGAATGAAAGGGAGTCAACGGCCAGGTTGACATCCGAAAGATGAATATGATTATAGTCGAGACCCTTCACCGAAGGGGCGAAACGGTCATCATAGGCCAGGGCACCATCGTTCCATTCTAACCGCTTCAACCGATAGTCACCCTTACCTAAATCGAAGAAGCCATCGGCAGCCCTCACCTTTCCTAAATGGGCTGCCACCTGCAACGTGTCGTTCGGCATGACAACCTTCACGTCACTGCGGTCGATGGCCAGCTCATCCACCTGAATCTTCCAGAAGTTCTTACTCTCGGAAGTATCGGGGGGGACGGTGTCACTCAGTTGCACATCCACCTTCGCATCGGCCAACGAAGCCTCGTTCACACGAAGGATTTCACCTTTCAGGTCGATGCCATGACTGGCCAGGTGCAGAGTGCCCACCTTTCCTTTCACCCGTGCCTCATGCACGAAGTTCGTGGTATTGAAGGTGACATCCGTGAAATCCAAGGCATTGATCTCCACCTGTTTCTTCAGCAGCGGCCACAGCTGTACGTCAACAACGAGCTTACGCACATCGGCCACCGTGTCTTTCTGTTGCGGTAACGAGTCATTAGGCTGAAGGACACGCAGACCTTCCACCCCGAGATTCAGGGGAAACTCTAAGTTCACATGCTCCACCGTGATCTCCATTCCCGTCTTTTCTGAGGCAACACGAGCCACCTGCTTCACCGCCCAGTTCTGCACAGGGGGCAAGTAAAGTAGCACAGCCAATAGTACAATCAGTAAGATCGGAATGGCGACGGCTATGGCCATCCATTTCAACGCTTTCTTCATCACGGTGTCTCTTCTTCACCTATTTCGCTTGCAAAGATACGAAAAATCTGATTAAGTGAGAGAGAAACGAAATAAATTGTTGATCCGAACGTGAAGTTTTTATATAATTCAACCCAAAAGTCAACTTTCATGCAAAAATAGGGGAAATATCCGTAATAATAGGGAAAATCCTATACGGCGAAAGGAATAATTCCGTTTATTTGCAGCCGAATAACTCTAAAACATAATGCATATGAAAGAAAATCGTTTGATGGCAGCTGCCCTCATCGCCGTGGGCATCTTCTGCTTAGGATGGTTCATTAAGGCAGGTATCGACAACTTTGCCAACAAGGACCGCAAGGTGACAGTGAAAGGTCTTGCTGAGCGCGAAGTGCCAGCAGACAAGGTGACATGGAGCATCAGTACGAAGGTAACGGGCGATAACCTGCCCTTGCTCTATGAGGGTATTAATCTTCAGACAACCAAGATCAAGGATTTCCTGAAGAACAATGGACTCGATGAGAAGGAGATCACCGTGAACCCTCCCACCATCAGTGACCTTGAGGCACGTGAATGGGGCGACAACAACAAGAACTTCCGTTATATCGTCTCCACGACCATCACCGTAGCCACAAATAAGGTGGAACAAGTGAACAAGGCTATTTTCAAACAGGCTGAACTCCTGAAACAGGGAGTAGCCATCGAAAACAGCAATGCACAATATGAATATGCCTCATTCCAGCAGATGAAACCGGAAATGATGGCAGAGGCTATCAAGAATGCACAGAAGACTGCCGAGCAGTTTGCTGAAGCAAGCAAGTCGAAACTGGGTAAGATCCAGACAGCAGGACAAGGACAGTTCGAAATAGATGACCGTGATCAGAACACGCCATACATCAAGAAGCTGCGTGTAGTGACCACCATCACCTACTCGCTCAAACAATAAGCAGAACCCTTATCGCATCTAAGGTCGCGAAGGTGCATGAATAAAATGTAGTCTATTGTCTATTGAATGACTGCCACAGATTGTCGTTGGGCAACGGAGCCTCAGCGACAATCTGTTTCTTGCTGACGGGATGAATGAACTCTATCTTTCGTGCCAGCAAGGAGATGCTACCATCGGGGTTACTTCGCTTCGCCCCGTATTTCAAGTCGCCTTTGATAGGACAGCCCATCTTGGCTAACTGACAGCGAATCTGATGATGTCTGCCAGTAAGGAGGTTCACTTCAATGAGTGTGTAGCGGTCGGAGGCCCCGATCACCTTATACTGAAGTATTGCCTTCTTGGAATGAGGATGTTCACGGTCGTAGGCATAACTCTTATTCTGTTTCTCGTTGCGCACCAGCCAATGGGTGAGCGTTCCCTCCATCTCCTTCGGACGTTCCTGAGTGAGTGCCCAGTAGGTCTTGTGCACCTCATTGTTGCGGAACATATCGTTCAATCGTGCTAAGGCCTTTGATGTACGGGCAAAGACAACCAGTCCGCTGACAGGGCGATCCAGTCGATGCACCACACCTAAGAACACCTCGCCCGGCTTGGCATATTTCTCCTTGATATAAGCCTTCACCGTTTCCGACAGTGGGACATCACCCGTCTTATCTCCCTGCACGATCTCACCGCATTCCTTATTCACGATGATGATGTGGTTATCTTCATACACTACCTGCATAATCTGTTCTTGTTATAGTCGTTGAATCCATTGCACGATATCCTGTAAAACCTCCGGCGAGATGGTCTCCTCTATCTGTCCGTACTCAGTGGGAAGACCGGTGGTACTGTGCTGGAAGAGGTGATTCAATCCGGGGTATTCCTTGATGAGATTCCTTTTGTTCTTCGGCAACAGCCGCTGGAGGGAAGGAAGGTTCTGGGATGAGAGCACCTGACAGTCGCGGTCGCCATTGAGGGCAAACACAGGGCACCGACTGTTGCGGATGTTGTCAGACGGGTCATAATTGATGAACCATTGTAACCAAGGCATCTCCTGCACTTCTTTCTGCTGACGATATTTCACAACCGTCATGATGGTAGGCTGACCAGAAAATGACAGGATACGGTTGGCCTGTGCCACCAACAGGGTATCCCCTTGCACTGCAGGTCCCGCTAAGGACACGATGAAATCCGTCTTTTTCCCGGCTCCGAGTATAAAGGCAATCAAGCCACCTTCGCTATGTCCCAGCACACCGATCTTCTTGAATTTCTTCTGACTGCGCAGAAACTCAATACCAGCTTCGGCATCACGCATAAAATCCTCGGATGTGGCATTCTTCACATCGCCCCCAGTAGATTTACCTGTAGCGCGGTCATCATAACGCAACGTGGCAATGCCCTGACGTGCAAGGTAGTCAGCAATCACCAAAAACGGCTTGTGACCAAACAACTCTTCGTCGCGGTTCTGCTGTCCGCTACCTGATATGAGCATAACAACAGTCGGGGATTTCAAATCCCCTCCAACACGTTTTCCCGACTCTTTATCGTATCCAACAGGATAAGTGAGCGTACCAGCCAAGGTGGCTCCGTCTTTCTCGTTAGTAAATGTCACCTCTTCTGTTTGGTAGGGATAGGGCTGCTTGGGCATCTGCGGACGCTTCACTTCTAAGCCGGCACCTTTTGTCAGGACAAGGGGTAACGACATCCCTCTCTGTGAAAAGGTACCTTCCAACTTCCCGTCCTTCAAACGGGCCTGATAGGTGGCACCGATCACCCCTACCCTCACGGCTACCGAGTCATCAGAAAGATATTCCTTCGTGGCGGCAATTCCTTTGGCACCCTGATCAGGACTGTCCATCATCACCTTGACACTGCCGTCATCCTGCTGTTCCAGATGGAGCACAAGTGTCAGGGACATAACACCTGCATTCAACTTACCCGTCCACGAGCCCAACAGATTCGTTGACGGTTGTATCTGTGCCTTTCCTGTCATTGCCACAAGTGCCACAAACAGGCAAATCATGATTCTTCTCAAATTAGGTTTCTTCATCATTTTTTCTATACAACTAAGTTACAGACCCCACCCCTGCCCCTCCCCTTGAAGGGAGGGGAATGCCATGCGGAGTGGTTACCAACACACCCCCCCTAAAGGAGGGAATGCCATACGGAGTGGTTACCCACACAAACCTCCCTAAAGGAGGGAATGCCATGCGGAGTGGTTACCTACCCAAACCTCCCTAAAGGAGGGGAGTGCCATGCGGACAGCCTAATGTGAACACAGCGCCAGCAGCTCCCCTCCCTTCAAGGGGAGGGGCAGGGGGTGGGGTCTGTAATATTATTCATATTTGCTTTCGATGGTTCCAATATTTGCTGCAAAGATACAGATAAGTGAGCGAAATACAAAACAAATTCATTTGTTTTTATTTCCGAACGTGAGTATTTTCGGCGAAGCCAAAGATACGGATAAGTGAGCGAAATACAAAACAAATTCATTTGTTTTTATTTCCGAACGTGAGTATTTTCGGCGAAGCCAAAGATACGGATAAGTGAGCGAAATACAAAACAAATTCATTTGTTTTTATTTCCGAACGTAAGTATTTTCGGCGAAGCCAAAGATACGGATAAGTGAGCGAAATACAAAACAAATTCATTTGTTTTTATTTCCGAACGTGAGTATTTTCGGCGAAGCCAAGGATACAAAAAAAAGGTTCATCCCCGAATTGCGTTGGCAAGTTTATATAGTAGTATAGAAAAAGCCGCCAATTCATTATCTTTGTGGTTCCCCAACCATATCAGATATGAACGGCAGCTTATTATATCAGG
>Ga0310697_10000061_pt1 | contig 145001 bp, 196 predicted proteins | sample 172DNAGHGlowgp2_FD_203883 | JGI IMG/M metagenome (GOLD analysis project Ga0310697, IMG submission 203883) | Sheep rumen microbial communities from Palmerston North, Manawatu-Wanganui, New Zealand - 1728 DNA GHGlow gp2 (v2) (version 2) | ecosystem: Host-associated > Mammals > Digestive system...
TTGCGCGAGGTGTAGGCCCCGAAGTCGGCAGCGTTCAGGATGCGCCACCCGAAGTCGTAGCCGTAGTCGCAGACGTGCATCACCCAGCGCATGTAGTCAATCCCCTTGCGCTTGCTGATGGGCTTGCCGTTCTCGTCGAGCGCACCCCAGCACATAAACTCCTCCACGTTCTCTATCTGGATGTAGTCTGGCTGCAGTGCCTCGATGTAGCGGAACATGTGCTCGGCCAGCGTCCGGCTGTCGGCATCGCGCGGCTGTCCGCCCTTCGCCTTGCTGAAATTAGTACATTCCAGTGAAGCCCACAACACCACGCGGGCCTTGGGGTATTCCGCCTTCATCTTCTGCAGGTGCTCAACCATCGGCGACAGTTCCAGCGTGCGGATGTCCTCGGTGAAGTGGAGTGTGTGCGGATGGTTGGCCTGATGCGAGAGAATGGCATTCTTGTCGTGATTCACGCAGGCCACCACCTTGGCGCACGGCATCCCGTCGTGCCGGGCATACTCCACGCCCGTTGACGTGCCGCCCGCCCCGCAAAACAGGTCGATGTATAATAGGTTGATGTCTTGGGTCATAACGTATTCTTATAATCTTGTAAAGTTCTTCTAACTACATCGTCTTCTGCCAAGTTATTCAATAATATTGCTTCATCAATCTCGTTGGCAGTGACACCAGCACCTTTTAGCACGGCTATTACTTCCATATCTCCGCTTCTGTCACTAAGAAGAAGTTCATTTGCAAAGGAGCAAAAGCAGCTCCACCATCCTTGGTTAAATTCAGTCATATCCAAATCCATTATATTATTCAACTGGTAAAGTTTCAAAAATCTCCTGGCCGTTCAGTTTCGGGATGGGCAGCCAGTGCGTGATGCCGAGGTGGCCGTAGCCGTGGAGCCTTGCGAAGCCGTGGCCGTCGGTGTGCTGTCCCGGCTTGATGCGTTTGGTAATCCAGATGTCATGGTACTTGATGTTGCCAAGCACAATGCCGTCAAAACTCTCGTCCAGAACGCCATAGACAAAGACGTGCTCGCCTGGCTCCGGCAACCGCTCGCCAATGCTGATCCATTTGTTCTCTGTTACTTCGTTTGCCATAATCTTATTTCTTTTATTTATTCGTTAATTCCATAAATCCCTCGCGATGCTCCTCGTCGCAGTGGTCCATCCTGTAGTACTGGCCCTCCTGTCGGCTCGTCATTATCCGCTGGCCGTCCACATAGCGGCGGCAGCGCTCGCGCAGTCCGCAGCCCTTTCCGTTGCAGTAGGTGATGTCTCGGTTTGCCATAGTCGTTACCTTTATATATTAAACATCGTCCAGTCCTTGCCGACGGCGTTGGGGTAGTCGTCGAAGATCTTGTGCAGCTCGTCGTCGGTGAACAGGCGGTGCTTGCCGGTGCCGCCGATAAAGTCTCGGAACGACTGCTTCCAGTAGACGGTGGCGCGGTCGCGGGTCAGCTGCATCACGTCCTGCACGAAGGCCAGGCACTCGGCAGCGTCGTAGGGCCTGAACTCCTGGCCGCCGAGCGTGAACCCCTTGCGGCACACCTTCGTGCGGCTGGTCATCAGACCGATCTTGAAGTGCTGGCAGCCTGCGTCGAGCGCCTGCTGAATCATGCGGTAGCTTCTGCGAAATTCGATGACCGGCTCAATGCTCGCCCACGTCTTGAAACTCCTTTCGGCCAGGCGTTGCATGGCATTGATACGCTCCTCGTTAGAAGATGCGTTCGCTTCCAGTTCGTTGTGGCCGGTAAGCGTGAAGCCAAAGGCGATGATGGCCGTGTCGGTTGTGAAGTGCGGATTGTCGATGAAGCTGAGATGTCCGCTGCCTGAATGATAGAACGGAATGCTACGCCGCCAGTCTTCCTCTTTGTCAAGGCCGATTATTTCCTCGTCGAACGGGTCGAGGTTGAGGAATGTAGCGTCTTTGGTGAGCATCGTCACAGGTATGCGCATCATCAGGGCGTCGTGGGCGATAGTGAAATTCAGATTGCGCGTCTCCTTGATGCAAGGGTCTGAGGTGAACGTGAAGAACAGTCCGCCGTCGCGGATGATGGCCTCGCGGTTCTCGATGATTTCGGCCATCGCCAGGTGGTAGGCGTGCTCCTTGTTGATGACGTGCGCCTTCAGTTTCGCCACCGAGCCGCCCAGGTTCTTTGCGCCGGGGCCCGACTGCAAAAAGCAATAGCGGCACTGGTTGGGGCATCCGAGGTAGGCGTTCACCGCCCAGCGTCCGTACTCCTCGGCATTTCCCTTTGGTCTTGATAGTATCTTCATAATCCTTACAGTTTACATGTTCCACAATCGCTGCCACCAGTTACGTCCTTTCAGGCGTTGCAATTCCAGTTCGGCGTCTAACTTCTGCCGCTGGCACTGTTCAAGCGACTTCTCCGCACGGTCGAGGTTGTCCTGCAGTTCGTCGGACTTCTTCATCCATCCCTCTTCGCATTCGTGGATTTTATCGTCAATTTCCTTCTTCAAGTCCTCGCAGTTCTCCAGCCTATCCTCGATGATTTCCTTCGTACCGAGGGCACGGGGATTGGTCGTCAGGCGGGTCTCGACGATGGTCTGCCGGCGCACCCTCACCTTGTTCTCGTCGCAAATCTGGTCGCGCTCTTCCACCAGCGCGTCGTTGTCTTCTTCCAACTTTCGGATCTTGTCGCGCATTTCGTTGTACTCCTTCAGCGACAGTCTGACCTCGCCGAAGTCTGTGATAATTTCTGCCATAATCTTTACTTGTTTAAGTGAATAATAAATTGACGATACTCTTCCATTGCCTTGTGCAGCTGCGAGGCGTCGGTGGTCAGGTACTGCGCCGCCGAGTACATTGCATCGGCCATGCGTTTCAGTTGCTTCAGTTTCTTGTCGGCGAACATCACACCGACGCTTAGATATTCCTCGACGGCCTTGCGAGGTATCGGGTGCTCGCGGTCGTCGTTCTCGTAGGCGAAGTAGCCATATCCGCAAATCTTCTTTGCCAGCTGCTCTATCGTTTCCGAGCCGTCCACTATCTGTTTCTTGAATTTCTGTTCCATAACTTTATAGTTTTAATTTTACCACTCAAACCCGCTCATGCGGATTACCTGGCGGTCGTATTCTTCGTTTACCTTGCGCATCTCTTCCATCGCCTTGACGTCCTCCGGAATTTGCTCCCACCGCTCCTTGCTCATGAACAGGGAGGCGACGAAGAACCCGGCGAGAGGTCCTGCTGAAGCCATGCACTCCAGTTCCTTTGGCGGCGGGATCGGCTCCGGGCGTCCGATGCGGACGGTCTGCTTCTCGCAGTTGCCCGTCACGTCGGTGACCGTCTGCTGGCGCATAGCCTCCTGTATGGCGCTGGCTACCTTCGACTGCTCCCCTTGCATGAAAGCCATCGTCTCCTGCCAACGGTCATACACCCGCTTGTAGGCTGGCGACTCGGCGCAGCGCCTCAGATGCTCAGCCCGCCGTGCCTGCTCCACCTGCTCGTTGTGGCGCATGGCCTCGCCAGTGTCTATGTGTCGTTCTCCGCTGTACATCGTTCACTCCTCCTTTTCTTCAATTTTGCGATACTCCAGCCCAAAGCACCAGCGCAGCATCAGCCGCTTGAAACAGCCGACAGGCTCATAGACGGAAATTTCTACCCGCAAATAGGGGCAGTACAGATATGCGACCGGTACCAGTAACTTTATACTCTCTCCAGCTGCAGCCTCACACATCTGCCTCATGGCATTGCCAAGGTTCTTAAAGGCGGTAGCTGCGTCACTAACGGGCTTCTGTACATTGGTTTCTTCTTTCTTTTCTGCCATAGTCGTTTCTTTGTTGTTAATGTTCCTTACAATCTCACTTAGCGTATTGTCAGCCTGTGCAAGTTCCGCTGCCGACAGTCCGCACTGAGCCACCCTTTCGTGGAAGGCGGCACGCTCGTCGTCGGTCGCACTGAGATATTCATGTATAAGTCTGTCGATCATCGTTCACTCCTCATTCTGCCTATACTTCTCCACTGCACGTCGGGCCTGTTCGCGGGCGATGAGCTGCATGCCCTTGTCGTCGGGCCAGACGGCGGCCATCTCTTCCATAGCTTCTCACTTTATCTTGATTTCTTCCAGTCCATTGTCTCTCATTTGCGGCATGGCGATGATTTCGATGCCGGGGGCGGCAAGGAGCACGGCCTGCGGCGGCGTGGCGTGGCGCAGTTGCAGGGTGTCGGTCTGAAGATACTCCATCGTGCGGAGCAACAGTTTCAGGTGGCGGTAGCAGAGGGCGCAGCCGTGCAGCGTGAAGTGGTACTTCGCGGCGGCGTATGCGCTAATCTCTCCTGTGCCGTCGCACTCCGGACAGGTGTCCAGGTGGTGATGATGGTTGAAGAGCCGGTCGCGGTATTCCCACTCCACCTGCCCTTCGCCCTTGCACTCGGGGCACTGGCGGCTCTCCTCCTCTGGTGCTTTCTTCAGTGCCAGGCTCAGTTCGCGGTGTGTCAGCGGCTCGTCGCGGTCGGCCTCGGGGATGACGCTGGCCGTGCGCGGTGGAGTCAGTCCGTTTGGTTTCTCCTGATAGTCGCCGTCGCACATGGCAGCGTCGATGCGGATGAGCACATGCCCGTCTGTGGCGCACACCTTCCCATCCTGAAGGAACGGCTGCTGCAGCACCTCGCGGTTGTTGTACGGGTCGTAGTACAGTCTCAGTAATTCTCTTTCGTTTGTCATAATCTCGTAGCTTTTTAATTGTTTTCCTTTTCTATCTCGCGAAACTTCTCGCGGTTCTTGTGGTACACCACGAGCCAGCCGATGTTGTCGATGCCACAGCAGATGCCCCACACGAACATGGCGACCTTCAGCGACGGCATGAACAGCGTCGAGAGCGTCCACCGCTGGTTCCGGTCGGGGTGGATGTTGAAGAAGTCGAGGATTCGCCGGAAGAGTTTCATGACAGCGCCCCCTTCCTTTGCTCCATCCATGTGGCATAGAGGTTCAGGTCGTGCTGCAACTTCACTGTGCCGTCGCGGAAGTAGGCGATAATCTCGTTGGCTATCGCCTCGTCCTGCTGCGTCCACTCGTCAACCTTCATCCTCGAAAGTGCCGTCTGTAACTTGCGGAAACACTCGTGATACGCCTGCCGCCTGATGTCGATGGCCTGCTTCTCGTACATGAACTTGTGCTCGTCCATAAAGGCAATCTTCTCCCAGCACTCGTCTTCCTTCCGGTCGAACTCGTCGAGCACTGCCTGCAGTTGTTCTTGTTCCTTTGTTGTCATAATCTCGTAGCTTTTTTAATTGTTAATATTAAATGTGATGCCGAAGTACCGCTCCAGAAACTCCCGGTAATTGGGGGGGGGCAAATTGCGTCACCGTCTTGTGGTCTTCCCAGTAGCCTTGACGCTCGAAGAACACCTCACGGGTGAACCACTCGAACACGTCGCCGTACTTCTGAACGGTCTCGTTGTCGGGGTGCGTGTCGATGAACTTCTGAGCCGCACGGCAGTAGGCCTTGACCATGCCGGGATAGCGGCGGAAGTAGTCGATGCGCTTCTTGTAGTAGGCCAGCGGACAGCACATGCAGCCGAGGCGGCGCTTGGGGTCGATGGTGCCGTCCTCGCGGTAGTACAGGGGATGCACCTTGATGCCACGCTCCCCGATGAAGTCCACCACGTCGTTGTCCGTCCAGTCGAGGATGGGGTAGAAGGCTTCGGCTGTCGTCTTCTTGCGACCCTTGCCATAGACGCGGCACTCCGTCGGCTCGCTGTATCGCCTGTCGCGGTCGGTACTCTCGGCACAGCGGATGCCCATGATGCTGCGGTCGAGCACCTTGTACTCCTTCAGCACCGAGCAGCACGAGCGCTGGTGTCGGTTGGGGAATCCGCCGTATGCCAGGTATTGGAAGAACGTCTGCTTCGGACGCACCACCTCGGCTCCCTGCTCCATGGCGTGCTTGATGGTGCCCGGCGGGTCGATGGTCGTGTTCTTGTAGATGGCACGGTACTTGATGCCTGCCATGCGGGTCAGCTCCAGTATCACGTCCGAGTCCTTGCCGCCCGAATAGGCCACCTCCACCACCTCGCCGTCAGCGCCCGCCGCCTGTATCAGCCGCACGGCCCTCTCGACCTTCTTCTGCAGTTCGGTCTTGACGGTCTCCATGTCAATCCATTCGCCGTCGCGCCATTCGTACAAGTTGCCGTCGTCCAGCCTCATGCGGTCTCCGTTGTGATGTTCCGGCTTCGTTTTCTTCTTGGTCATAATCCTTATCCTTTAATGTTTCCTTTTGATTTTCTGGTTCATCTTCTCGATTTCCTTCGCCTCCTTGGTCATGGTGTTCAGGGTGCCGAAGACGATGGGGAGGTTGGCGTCGTACACCTGCTGGGGATCGTTGTAGCCTTGGTACTTCATGACGGCGTTGATCGTGTCCACCTCGCCGCTGAGGGCGGTGTGGAGGGGGTCGCTCTTCGACGAGGAGCCGCCGAAGAGGAGGGGATAGACCGACGGGTAGTAATTCTGCATGGCGGTCTGATAGACCTGGAAGCAGATGTGGAACAGGGGGCTGCCCTGCGCCAGCTGCTCGCGCCAGAAGGCGACGGTCTGCTCGGCACGGTCGGCGTCGTACTTGAAGCGGTGCCGGGGGGCGAAGGGGTCGGCGTCGGAACCTGTCGCCGCCTCGGGCGTCATCGAGTAGGCGAGGAACTGGGCCTGCATCGAGAGGGCGTCGTCGTCGCTCGTGCCCTCCTGGAATATCATCGGCACGATGGCCTGCAGCGCCCTGTACTGGTGCCATGTCAGGTTGTTCATCGCCACCTGTGGCAGGGCGAAGGTGATGCCGTCTATCGTGACCGTCTCCTGGGGCAGGGCCATGGCGTCGCGCCAGTCGGTGGCGGGGTTGACGTAGCCCGGATGTCCCTCGCGGCGCTCGCGGACCACCTTGCCCTCGTCGTCGCGCTCCTCGCGGTCGCCCTGGTCGCCGTAGGGGAACTGGAGCCAGGGCAGGGCCTGCTTCGCCATCCATGCCAGTTCCCTTGCGGTCACGACGTGACCCGGTTCATGGTTCATGGTTAATGGTTCACGGTTAATGAGGTACCGCTGTTCGCCGGTATGCTCGTCGATGCCGTAACCCTGAACCGTGCGCTCGGCTTTGCCGCTTGGCTCGTCCAAGAACCCTGAACCTTGAACCAAGGTGAGCAGCGCCGCCGCAGCCGTCACGTCCGGGTTGCCGCCGTAGCGCATCTTCGCCGTCCAGACATCGCAGAGCTGCTGCCACGTCAGGGCCGACCAAGACTGGGGGAGAGGGGGTAACTGTTGCATAGGGCTTAGAGAGTTATATGTTTGTTTGCCAATGTCTTCATCAGTTCACGCCCAACGGCCACGATGCTCTTCGTGTCGCAGCAGTTCAGGCAATGTGTCTTGCCGTTGAAGTAGAAGGCGCAAAGGCGCAACCCCTCGCAGTGGTCGATAGCGTCGATGGTGTAGGTGTGCTTGCGAAGATACAACTCCCGTACATCGACGGGATTGTCAAGCTGTATAAAGCCCATCCTCTTGACAGCCTTCTCAATCATCTTGGCGTAGTAGTCCTTGTTTTCGACGAAGAAGATCTTGCCCCAGTGGGCGATGCCGGTCTTGCACAACTTCTCGGCGACCTCCTTCCTCATCGTGAACGGTTGGGCACAGAGCGGCCATATCATGTTGTCGTCGGCACAGACGAATCCGTGACCGTCAGCCCACAATGCCCACGTGTTCTTTGTGGCCCATGACGTTCTGTTCATCATCACGCCATACCCTTCCATCGTGTCGGGATTGTCGGCGAAGAACATACCGCCCACATAGACGGGCTTCAGTTTGCCCTCCCATCCTGCGGCACTCACCATCTTGGCCTTCAGTCTCGCCTTCTCTTCCTGCAGAATTTTCTCCAGCTTCTTGTCCATAGGTCAGCCCTCCTTCTTCTCTCCTTGCGACTCCTCGAACGATGGTGGGGTTGGCTGCTTGCCGAATCTTCCGTCAAGTTCAAACTTCACCTTCACGCCGACGCACTCGGCCAGCCACTCGGCTCCTACCTTCACGCCCTCGGCAAAGCACTGGCGGTTGTCCTGTCCTTCCTTGGTCGGGTCGTACTTACGCAATTCCCAGCTGTTCTCTGCCACTTGGTTGATGGAGTCTTTCAGTCCCTCGATGCAGGCCGTGCGGTTCTTCAGCAGCCAGTTCACCTTGCGGGCTTCGTCCAACTCGAAAGCGCACTTGTTGTACTTGTCAATCCACTGCTTCAGGATTTCGTCCTTGGCTTCGAGGTTCTTCTTGTACGTCTCGGTGTCCTGCAGGAACCTCTGCTGTGCCACCTTTACGATTTCGTTGTTGGCGGCAACCGCCCTGTTGTTGGCGTTGTCGATGAAGTTAGCGTAGATGAATACGCACGTCTGGGCTATCATAGCCACAATCAAAATGATAATCAATGTTTCCATATTCTCTTTCTGTTTTGTTATCGGCTGTCGCCGAGAAAGTCCCGATTAAGCGAGTGCAATCAAGTGTGCTTGAATTGCCGAGCGTGAGGGACTTCGGCTTTAGCCAAATTATCCAAATCCGTTTCAAATTATTCACTTGGAGTTTGCCGACGCGCTTCCGCCACGGCCTCCTTCAGTTTATTATAAAGGTAGTCGGCTGCCCGTTGGTCGAGGTAGCGCAGATTGAAGGGGTGCTTGCGCTCCGGGTAGTAGATGTCGCCGAAGTAAATCCCCGTCGTACTGCCTTCGATGAACTTTGCAGGCCTGTCCCAAATGGTCAGCACGCAGCCGCTCGGCATCTGGCACCAGAAGCCGTTGCTTGCGTCGCCCGACGAGCGGTCCGTCAGCCATGCGTAGTCCCTGAGCAGGTCGGCTATCGTCTGTCTGGCTGGCGGCTTCTGCTGGCTGCGATGCTCATAGCGCCGATGGGCCAGCGTCCTTGCATGTCGTGTATTTTTGCGGCTCATACTTCGTCAACATAAACATCGTTAGACAAATGGTCTGGAGTGACCGTATATGCCGTGTAGTTCTTTTTCAGAACGACGGTAAAGGTTACTATCTCTGCACCTTCGCCCATTTCCTTTTGCAAGGTGTCTATCAGTTCCTGCATCATACCGCTCTACCCCTTTCCTTTCAGTTTCGCTTCAAACATCGCTTTGAGGGCTTCCTCGCCGCGTCCCATCTTAACCATCAGGTGGCCCACCATCGTGTCGAAGTCGTCGGACTGCACGAGCAGCAGGGCTATCAGTGCCAGGTGCTTGATCTGCGACGACTGTATGGCCGTCACCTCCAACACCTTGTCGAGCATCCCCTGCTCCGACCATCCGCGCTGCCGCAGTTCGGGCAGGTTGGCGGCGAACTTGTCGCTCGACGTAATCATGCCGAGGATGTACTTCAGCAGCGCCGACTTGTCCTTCAGCAGGTTCACAATGTCAATCTGTTCGTTCATAGGTCAGTCCTCTTTATCTAATATTCCACAATCCTCAAACCATTTCTCGATACGCTTCCAGTCCACATAGGGACGTGGCGACAGGGTATCGTCGTAGATGAGAGGCACACCGAGGGCGTGGTCGTCGATAATCAGATCAAGGCGAGGCTTGGCAACGATGGCCGTGCAACGTGGATTCTCGTTGATGCCGATATAAGGGATGTCGTTCTCCACGAACCACGCAAGCATTTCGGCAAATCGCTGCTTGGCTGGGCCTACCTCGTTGGGACTGACGGATGTCATCAGCACGAACTCATGGCCTTTTGCCAGCAACCGCTTCAACACGGGCACTGCTCCGATATCCTTGCCGATGCTGTAGGGATAGTCATACGACATCAGCGTTCCGTTGAAATCAAGTCCGATTACCATAGGTCAGTCCTCCCCGTTTTAGAAGAACACTATCTTTGCAAAGTAGATAACTGCCGATGCGATGGCAATCATCTTCGCCCAGAAGAACAGCCATGCGCCACCGCCTATCCACGACGGATAGTCTTTTGGTGCAACGTCCATCTTTTTAATCCGCTGCTTGAACAGCCATGAAGTGAACGTCTGCCATACGGCTTGCAGCACAGACAGCAGCATGTAGATGGTTGCCAACGTAGCGCAGACGAGGAACGACTGCCATGTATGACCGGAAAATAGTACACCTGCCGCCATGATGATGAACATCCAAGCCAACTGGTCTGCGCGGTCGCCAGCCTTCACGCTGCGTTCCTGATAGTAGTCGTACACTTCCTTCTCAGTGAGTGCATCGGATGTTGGTGACTCCTTTCCATTCATAAACTGCATGTGAATCTTTCTCAGATACTCGCCCATCTTCTGCCATGCCTCGATGGTCTTTTCGATAGGTGACACATACTCTGCTCCAGGCTGCTCGTCGTCATACTCTGGTGTTGTACTAAACTCGAAAGCACCACACTTCGGGCACTTGAATCCGTACTGCGGAGGATTGGACGTGTAGACTTTGTCACGCTCCATTTCCATCTTTGTTCCACATTTCTTGCAAATCATAATCCGTATAATTCGTTTAATTCGTTGTTTCTTTCTTGAAAAAAATCGGCGGGCGGTGCTGGCACGGCTGAAAGAATCCGTGGGTTTGACCTGCGGTCGAGTTCCGTCGCGACTCGGCAATGCTCAAGCGAGCTTGGCATTGCTCTCGCTGCTCCGTCACTTCACGCTAACCCACACCGTCCGCCTGTCACGTGAGATTCAGAGGGTGGGATTACTCGTTATCCCCGTTGTCGCCACCTCCGCCCTGGTTATCGTCGCCGGAGCCGGAGTCGTCGGTCTGCGAGTTGGTGCGCTGCACGGCGGCCTTCTCAGTGACCTTGCCGCTGGCGGTGACGCTGGCGCCCTGGGCCAGCAGCAGGTCGGTGAACTTCTGCTCCACCTCGGCATAGGCGCGGACGGTGACGCCGGCTCGCTGCACCAGGCCCGTGGCGTTCTCGGGGGTGATTTCGGTCACCGTCGGGTCGAGCTGCTTGGCACGCTCCAGGTTGATGTTGCCGCCCTTGATGTGGATGTCGGGATAGAGGCGCATGGCCACGTCCTGCCCGTTCTTCAGCTGGATGGCGTTGCCCTGGGCCATGAGCTCGGCGGCGCACTCCACGAAGTTAGCCAGCACCGACTCGGCGGTCTGCTGCGGGATGGTGGGGTTGTGCAGCGAGATGAAGTGGGCCAGGAACTTGGCGTCAACGGTTTTCACACTCTCGTTTACTGTGATGGTCTTCTGACCGGCGGTGCCGAATGCCTCGACGCCGTTGTTGATTTGGATATCATACTCCATAATCTAACTGTTTTTTTGGTTTAACTTAAAATGAACTGTAATATGTAGCAAAAATGCTTTTACCTCGTAGAAGGTTCGGGCTTTTACCTCGTGAAAGGTATGGGCTTTTACCTGGTGAAAGGTTTTCGGAGGGGGGCTTACTCCGGATTAACGAGCACCCAGTCTTCGCTCAGGATGTCGGTCTGCGATGCGAGCCAGCCGGTGAGTATCTTGCCGTCGGCGGTCAGCATACGGATGGAGCCGAGCGCCTCGATGCTGCCGCCGTTCTTCTCGGCCAGCGCCTTCAGGTGCGGCTCCTTGCACCACTCGGCCTTGACCATTGCGGGCTGCATCAGCCACAGGTACATACCCTTGCCGTTCCAACCACGGCGGGCTACCATCTTGCCGTGCTTCAGGGCTTCAATAGCATCACCAAAAGTCATACCCTTCGCTTCATCGGCAGCCTCCATGTAAGTCTGCTCGAAGATGTCTGGCTTGCAAGGATAGAACTCGCCCTTCACGCCCTTGATGATGAAGTCGTTCCAGTCAGCCTTCATGTCGCCCTCCAGAGTGTGAATGATCAACTCGGTAACACTGGAACTGGTTCCTGAGCCATTGTCGCTTCTGCGTGTATCAAACTTTGCAGCCTCGCCTGCAAATGCCTGAATCTCCTGTCCGTTCATTCCCGTCCATTGGATTGCCTCGATAGTCACGGGCTTCTTTGTAAATTTACTCATACTTGTTTTGAAATCTAATCTGTTAATACTATTGCGTTACTTCGTCTTCGTCCAGTTGACGTAGTTGTCGAAGAACGTCTCTGTCTCGGCGTAGCGGTGGATGCCTCCGTCGGCGGGTTCCTGTGCGAAGTCCTCCTCCAGCGCGTCGGCCAGCATGCGGGCAGCCTTGACGCTGCCACGGGCGTACTGCTTCATCTCCTCCTTGTCGGCGCTCAGACCCTCGGAGTCCTTGTGAGCCACTACAGAGGCCATAATCTTCTGCGCTGCCTCTGCGATAAATTCCTTGTAAATCATAATCGTTGAAATTTTAATGTTGTTAATAATGTGCCTTGCGGCGTAAATGTTATTCAGTGTTTACGATTCTTCTTCCTTGACTGCTTCTGCGCCTTGGCCTTTGCCTTGCGCTTCTTCTTGTTGACGGGGCTGGGCGGCGTGTAGTTCGTGCAGCGACCGAACCGCTCGTAGTCCTCACGGCTCAGCCGGCCAATCGCCCCCACCATTTCGGGGCTGGCGTTCGCTCCGATGTCGGCATTGCGTTCTGCCACCTGCCGCAGCTTCTCCACCTCCTCAGCGCTCAGGTAGTCAACGTAGTGCCGACCATCACGGTACATATACGAAATCTCGTAGCCCGAAAGGTCGTGCTGCTCGCCGCTCTTGTCGCACACCTTGCCGAGTATCTCCAGCAGGTGATGGCCGTCCTGGCGGATGGCATCCTCGATGTGCTTGGGGAATCCGAAGACAAAACTGCTGTCGTAGAGCGTCACCAGCCTCTTCTCGCCGTCCACGCTCCAGAAGCCGCCGCCGTCGCACAGCCTGTCACGTATCTCCCGTTGCGAGAGCAGCGTGCGGTGCATGTCAACGTATCGGGCACGGAACTCGTAGAGCGGTCCGTTCTTCACGATGACGTACTTCGGCTCCAGCTTTTCGCGCAAGTGTTCACGCTCCATCAGTTCCTCAAAGTCGGGCTCCGTAGGATTGCCAACCAGTTTCTTGAATCTCTCGTCGATGCCTTCCTCGGCATTTGCTCCGAGCACGTCCCGGAGTCTGTCATACATTAGGTCTTGCATACTTCTCTTCCTTTTTATCTGTCATTTCATCCCCTTGTAAATATTCTCCAGTTCCTTGTCGGAGGCCTGCTGGTTCTGCTTCAGCACGTCGATGAAGCGGTCTCGCCCCAGCCGGCGGTAGTGCTTCACGAAGTCGCTGCGTACCAGGTCGGCAGGCTCGCCCGGCTCGATGGCCTTCTCGCGTCCGGCCCGTTCCGCCTCGATGGAGCACTCGAAGATGTCCTTGCCCTCCTTGTTCACGATGATGTACTCATGTCCGTTGATCCTGGCACGCCCGTAGTGGCGGGCTACCGAAAACTGACTGCTGGCCCAGAACTCTTCGGCCATGCAAATCGGGAAATGTTGTTCTGTCTGCATAATCTCATTCTTTTTTTATTCTTCATTGTTACTCCTCGTCGAACTCGATGTCGCCGTGGTCCACGATTTCCGCTGCCACGGCGCGGACGTATGCCCTGCAGGTTTCCTCCACCTGCGGCGAACCCTTGGCGGCTTTCAGCTTCGCATCCCACTCGCCCACGATGTTATGCTCTGCGGTGAACACCGCGCTCACGATGGGCATCCAGTGCCCGATGGCTTCTTCTTTGGTCATGCGTCGTATTCCTTTTAATTTATTACTCCTTACTCTTCTCAGCCCTTGTGCGGTACATCCTCACCTCGCACTCGTCGCTGAACTCGCTCTTGATGAAGGCCAGCTGCTCCAGGATGTACTGCTCGCGCTCGGCGATGACTTTCCTCAGCTGCTCGGCGTCCTCGAAGCGGTCCTCGTCCACGGCCTGCTGCATCTCCTCGGCCAGCCGCTTCACCGCCTCCTGGTTCTCCTTGATGTTGCCGTCAATCATCATGGCGAACATCATCCGCTGCGTGCCGTGCAGGCTGTCCGCCTTGCGCATCATCTGCCGCATGTAGCGGAACGTCACGATGGCCAGGGCTATCAGCACCGCGTAGGCCACGCTCACAATCAGGTTCACGAAAATCTGTAGTGTCTGCATAGTGCTATTCATTTTATTGTTAATACTCTATTCCAGCACCTTCATTTCCGCTGGGTGCAGCGCCTCGAAGTTCTTATACAGCCGGCAGCCACGGCAGGGCCTGGACTGGCGCATCTTGCGGAACGCCTCGTCGCAGCCGTCGCCGACGTGGGCCACCGCAGGGCAGAGCCACGACTCCGACATGTGTATCGCCCCGTCGGGGTCTATCAGCGGACGGCAGAACTTCGCCGCCCCGACCGCCATCGCGAGGAACTGCTGCATCGACCGCGCCTGCACCGCCAGCAGGTGGCTGTTGATGCACGACGGCACATGGTCGCTCTCCGCCGTCTCCCGCTGGCAGTTCTTCCGCGCACGGCCCAGGTCCTGCATGAAGATGGGGCTGCGGAAGTCGGGCGTGCAACCGATAGAGCGGAACTGCTGCTCGTGCTCCACCGTCCACTCGTGGTCGGGGTAGTAGAGCGGGTTTGAATAGACCTGCACCTTCACCCTGCCTTTCGACTCCCTTACGAGCCGCGCCATCCTGAGCCGCTGCTCCTTGTCCTCAATCCACGCACCGTTGGTCAGGATGCTCAGCACCTTGACGCTCTTGATGCGTAGCAGCTCGCGGGTCCACTCGGCCCACTCGGGGTGCTCCGTCGGCTCGCCGCCCGTGACGTTGACCACCCACGGCCCCGCCTCGCTGACGAACCTGAGCACCTCGTCGAACGTCTCTCTCGTCATGTGCCGCCCCCGGGCCGTCGCCTCCTGCATGCAGTGCTTGCAGCCCATGTGGCAGCGTGATGTCAGCATGATTAGCATAATTTATTCCTCCTTATCCCCTGAATATGTGCAGGGCTTTTGCATGTTCAACAAGTTCGTTGTAGCGCTTTTCCAGCCTCTCCCAGATGGCGGCCTCCTTCTTGCCGTAGTCCGCGTCGTAGATGTCGATGCTCATCAGGTCGAACAGCGCCGCTTCAAGTTCGCGGGAGAAGTCGGCGTTCATAATGTTGCCTTTATGGTACTTGTCGCGGTGCGCCGCCATCTTCTCCATGATGCGCTGCGTTTCGAGCGATATGGGATAGACGATGGTGTCCTTGCTGCACCAGTGCTCAATGGAATGGCTGTGCAGACGGTACTCCTCGTCCACGTAGCACAACTGCGCATCGCTGTCATACACATAGGTCCCAGGCTCGACCGAGCCTAACTCTACCATCGGTTTCTCGTAGTAAACCGGAAGTTTCTTTTCTTCGTTTGCCATAATTCTCGTAGCTTTTTATAATCCTATAATAATTCTTTTCTCTGCCGGTATCATTTCGATGATTTCCTGCATGGTCGGGGCCGGACGGTCGCCGAGCAGTTCTTTCAGCAACTCGTCGGGCCACCTAAACTCGTGAGTCCATACCGGGCGGCCCAGCGCTTCCTCTATGGCCTTGTGGAATATGTCCATCGGCACGCACAGTTTCCGCTGCTGCAGTTGGAACTCGGCTATCTGCCGCGCCGTCCATCCCTCATAGCCCTTGTTCTCGGCAAAGGCTATCGCCTGTTCTCTTGTCAGTTGCTTCATAATGTCGTAGCTTTTAAATTCCTAATCTTGATTCAATACTCATCATCAGTTTTATTCTCTCGGTTATGTCAATACGAAAGGTCTCGTCGTTCACGTCGCCATACTTGTTGAAGCGTATAAGCGTTTCCTCATACAGCTTTGCGTCAATGCCTTGGCTCAGTGCGGCCTTTGCGGCCATTATGGCGAGACGCTTATTCACAAACTTCGTCTCGTCGCCGTCGGGCAATGCTATAATCCACGTGTTCTGCGTCCGGACACGGGTAACATTCCCCAGCGTTCCAACAGCCTTGTATTTGTTTGACATAACTTTCGCATTCAATATTCCTTGTCCTTGTCGTAGATGGTGTCGCAGAACCATGTGTCGCCGTTGGCACGGACGCACATCTGCAGGTTCGCTATGTACGGTTCGCCCTCGATGGTAAACTCGCGTCCTCTCGGATTGATCATCTTCGCACCAGGCTTCAGCGCATCGAGGAACGCCTTGAAACCGTAGCTCGTAAACACTTTCAGACGGTAGCCCTTCGCCGTCCCCGTGAAGTCATAGGCTATCAGCCCCGTACCCATCATGTCGGCCACGGCCTGAGCCTTTGCGGCCAGCGTCGCAGCGTTGTCGGTTGTCACTACCAGGTCCTGACACATCACGTCAGGCACCAGTCTCTTGAAATCATTCTTTGTCATTCTCGTAGCTTTTTAATTTGTTAATACTATATATTCCAGTCTCTCTCACGCCTCGCCGACGGGAGCCATCGGAGTTTTTGCCTCGCCCTTCGCGCCGTCGGGCGCCAGCGTCTTCAGCAGCCGCTGCAGCAGGTCGGCGGCGATGTCCTGCGCAAACCGGCGGCGGTCCACCCTCGGGTTGTCGCCCAGCAGCTGCTCGGCACCCATGCGCATCATCTCGCGCCCCACGAGTATCATCTCGTGCTGCTTCACCTGCCGCTTCGTCAGCGCCCTGAGAGCCGCGTCCAGCAGCTTCTCCATCCGTTCGTTAGTCACCGTCAGTTCCATCTGCCGCTGCTCCTGCGTCTTCGTCTCTGTCTTCTTTGCCATAGTCGTTTACACCTTATTTATTATATATATACATAGAAAATCGGTCGCAACTTCGCGCTGTCAAGTCCATCTCAATGCTGTGACTCCGGGGTCCTTATCGTAGCCCGACGCGGTTGCAACCGATATTGTTCTCGTCTCTCTTATGCTTGTTGGTGGCAAAGCTGCCGCTCTGTTTCTGTGCGAGGCCTTGCGCCTGCATTGAGGTGGTTTGACGGTGCAAAGATAAGTAAAAATTTTTGTCTTCGTTTGTCTTTTGTGTTAATTCATGTAAATTGATTATAATTTTCTGATTACATCATGTTAATAAACGGAGTCTTTATCGTATCTTTGCACCGTCAGACATCCGTGCGGACTGAGACAAGCCGCACCTTGCCACAGCGAACCAGGGCGGCGGTTTCTTTTCTTTGTAGTGCCATAAGTATTAGTAATAATGACCCATCGGCCGCACCGCGCCGGGAGGACTAAAGGACCCCCGAGTCTGCACGGAGACTTGACAGCGCGTAGTGTGGCCGATACTTTTTTGTGACCTATGAAATACCTGGTGATATGCAACGACAAGTCCGCTTTCTGGACTGAGTGGTACACATACGAAAACATGTGGAACGGCGAGACGATCCATTGCGTGGTCGATGTCGCCGCCGACAAGGTGACATTCAACGGATGCGACTGGCAGGAAGTGGAATATGATCATCTGTAAGGAGGAACGGCTATGACAGAACTCAATCATGGTATGCTCACCTACAAGGACGACCCGAACCCGCACATCGGCAACGGGCCGACGTGGCCGGAGTTCCTAAAGGCGTGGTGCGACATGGAGGCGAAAGGCTGGCCGGAGGTCGGAACAGAGCCGCCGCCCGCAGAGATAACCGTTACAAAGGAGCAGCGGGAAAGGCTGAAAGCCCACATCGCCAAGATGATGGATAAACCATCGACGGTCGCAAAGCTGAATATCACGTCGGCAGATATCGTCAAGGCAGTGAGAAAGAGACTAAGAAAGGAATAGCCTATGCCTTACTACAGAATTGTGATGCGTGTTTACTCCCCAGAGGAGTTGGACGAACAACAGGTGATAGACTTGCTGGTGGACGACTTTAAGAACAAGCTCGGAGCACGGCAGGTTAGGGGAATCAAAATCCATAAGAACGATAACGAATAGCCACCATGTCAAACGAGTTTATTTCCCGCAAAGAGTGGATGCACCGGCACGACGAGGAGATGCGGCGCGACTATCCCGACCGGCTGACCGCCGACATGGCCGAGGAGATGGACGTGAACTACTACACCGTGTCGCGCCGCGCCGCACGGCTCGGAGTGGGCAAGAGCGAGGCGTTCATGCACACCGCCTTCAAGAAGGGCGCCAAGGGCGGCTGGCGGGTGAAGGGTGAGGGCCGCGCGAAGTGGAAGGCGGCCGCCGACGAGTACATGAAGGCGCACTTCGCCACGACGAAGAACGACGAACTGGCCGCCACGCTGGGCACCGACCCGAAGACCATACGGCGCTGGGCACGGCGGCTGGGGCTGGTGAAGAGCGACGAGTTTATGCGAGAGGCCCGCAGCCGTGGGCACGCCAAGATACGTCAGGGCTACTACACGCCGGAACACCTGGCATGGCGCGAGCAGCGCATCCGCGAGGTCTATCCTGACGGCGACGCGGAGCAGATAGAGGCGCTGTGCAAGGAACTGGGGTGCAGCAGGGGATGGCTGGAGAAACTGGCGCATGATGCAGGCATCCGCCGCACGAAGGAAGCCTGGAGCCGTGCCAGCAAGGAAGGTCATCTGAAGAGCGGCAACACGAAGTACACGCCGGAAGTCATCGCTGAGATAGCCGACTACTACCCCGACCACACCAAGCAGGAGATAGCCCAGCGCTTCGGCATCAGCCCCGGCGTCATCGGACGGCTGGCCGTGCTGCACGGCTGGCGCAAGAGCCGCGAGCATATCCGCCGCATCCGCAGCGAGACAAACCGGGCGTGGCATGAGAGGAAGAAAGACTGAAAGTGTTTGTGTTGTTATATAAATCGAGAGTGCAGGATGGCCGTCACGGCTGCCTGCACTCTCTTGCTACACAAATAAATGAATCCGTTTAATCCGTGGAATCCGTGGTTTCTTTCTCGTCCGTTGTCCTTTCTGCCTGCATGCGGCGGACGATGACGGTGGCGAGGCAGTGCTGCCAGCGCTTTTTGAGTTCGCCGCCACGCCGCTCGATGACATCCAAGCGCTTGTAGAGTTCCGCCTCCAGGAGTCCGAGCGAGCCGGGACCGCTGAGCGGCAGCGAGGGTTTCTGCAGTTCCTGCTCGACGAACGCCACGAACCGCACGGTGCGCTGCGTCGCCGCCTCGTGGGCCTGGCGGATGCGGTCGGCCAGTTGGCGGTAGTATTCAACCCCCCTCTCATCCCCCGAGGGGGAAGCCTTGTGACGTGAAGCCTCCCCTCGGGGAGGTTTGGTGGGGGTTGTCATGTGCTCCAGCAGCGCCTGTGCCGCCAGTTCCGCCTCGTCGGGTTCGGGTGTGAGCGGGGCGGGGCTGATGCCCTCTATGCGCAGCGGCTGCGGTTTCCTGTCGGGAGAACCGACAGGCACTCTGCGCTTGCGGTGGAAAAGATTCTTGATATTCATAGACTTGAAACTTTGAACTTGAAACTTGAAACTATCATTTTCGTGACGTCACGAAAATGGTCACTTTCCCTCCCCTGCCACGGTCTCGACGATGCCGGTCTTCGAGTTGTCGAGCGTCGTTAGCGTCTGCTGCTTGATGACCCAGACGCCGTGCTCCGACCATTCGTTGAAGCGGCTGATGTTTTCGAGCAGGTTCAGATAGAGGCGCTGGTGGATGTTCAGCTGCTGTTGCTTCAGCAGGGTCATCTCGCGCAGGGCGGTGCCGCCGTTAGAGGCAGCCACCATGGGCACGCCCACCAGTCGGGGGTCAATCTGCAGGGCCAGGAAGATGGGCGAGGTAGAGAGTTCCAACTCCTCCTTGCCGGCCTTTACGGCGTCGTTGGTGGTCTCCTTGATATCCACTATCTCCACGTTCTTGTGCTCCTTGCCGTCGGGGCCTACCCACATCCACTGACGCATGGCCTTGCCGTTGTTCTCGCGCTGCTGCAGGAACTGCTCCATCGAGTCCTCCAGTTCGTCGATGAACTTCTGCTGCTCCTCTGGGTTGCCCTGATAGCCCTCGTCGGCAAACACCTGGTCGAGGTAGTCAAGGCTGATATAGATGATACGGCCCCAGGTGGTGTTGTTCTCGCGGGCCTTGTACTTGTCGTAGAGGATGGTGGCCGAGAAGTCGAACGCCTTGGATGTGAAGACGCTCCACCATGCCGGCTGGGGATAATAAGGCTTGTTGAGCGATGGATAGAACGTCGGGCAGACGATCCACGTCGGGCGGTCCTTTATGCGGGTGCGTTGGTTCGACGATACGATGTAGCGCAGGTCTGAGAGCATGTGCTCAGGCATGGCGGCGGGGTATTTCTTGAACGAGCGGTCGGCGGTGGCGGTGGCGGCGGTAGTGGTGGTGCTGCCCACGGCTCCCTTTGTCCTGAGCGAGCTGCTGTAGAAGCAGTCGTTGATGTGATTATACTCATTGCGGACGCCAAGCCTGGTTCCCCAAGCGGGCAGCATGGAGATTTGCACGATCTTCGGTTTCCACGCCCCCTTGCGGCCGCGCTGCAGTCCGACGGTGGGGTACGAGATGTCGAGCATCACGTGGTCCTGCATCCACTTCGAGAACACCAGGTCGATGTTGTTTTCCTCCAGGAACTCCTTCGCCATCGGCACGTGCTCCTTGTCGCCCATCGCGTCCTCCTCGTCGTAGCCGTACCAGCCGCGCTCCCAGTCCTTCAGCAGTTCGCGGGCCCGCTGGAGTTGCTTCGACTCCTTCTTTTCCCCAAGGCCGATTACAGCGTCCTGTACCGAGCCATCGCCGTGAGTACGGAACAGCTGGCCGTCTTCCGTCTGCTGCTCTGCCGCCTCCAGTTCGTCCACAATGGCCTGCAGCCGCACGCCGGCATTCTTGAACTCCACCAGTTCGCCGTCGGGCATGCGGTACATATACACAGCGCCGAGGGCCGTTATCAGGTCGGCGATATACCGCAGCGGAGCACCCGTGTATGGGCTCGACATGGCCAGCGGCGGAATGACTGAAGGGATGTTGTCGGCGGCACCCCACTTCACGTAGTCGCCCAGCGGCTTGCCGTCCTTGTCGGTGACGTGCTCCACGGTGTCGGTGCGCCCGTCGAACGCCCATGCCACGCGGCTCAGCGGGCCGTTGCTCCACGCCCCGCAGCCCATCGAGGCCGCCATGTCGCTGGCCCCGGCATTGGCAGCGTCGCCGATAGCCAGGCTGATGTCGCGCACCCTGCCCGGCTTCAGCAGATCCACCGGGACGTACCGCTTCGACATGAGTTGGTTGTGGAGCTTGTTGAACTCGCTCTGTGTGCGGGGCTTGTGAATGTTCCCCTGATTGCTATTCTTCTTTGTCATAGCCTAATTCGTGTTTGTGTTTGTGTCTGCAAGATACTGCGCGGCGGGCGCGAAATCAAGGGCAGCGGGTACTTAATGCGGTATTATCAGATTCTGGAATCTCCCTCTGAGTCTGCCGCCGATGGCCTTTGCGCCGTTGGTGAAGAAGCGGCAGCCTATGAGCAGCGTGTCAAAGGCGTCGGTCACGTCGGTTCTGATACGGGGGTCGATGCTGCCCTCTGCGCCCTCGGTCTTGGCCCGGAGCTTCTCGCCTCCTTTATACTTGCGTATGCCTGTGGCGGTCTGTTCGCAGGCACAGTTCTCCATGGCCGTTATCAGGTACTCGTTGCGGTCTTCATCGGCGTTTATCCTTACTGCAGGTCCCTGCTGGAAACTGAAAACGTCGCAGATGAACTGGAACTTCTGGTTGTGTTTCATGGGCGAGCCGATGTCAACGGGGATGACGTTGGCACCGTGACGCTTCAGCTCCTCGATGACCACGTCGTTGAAGTTCTGCGCCCGCGCTCCCTCCACGGCGTAGGCCAGCGACGCGCCCTGTTTGGCCGTACTGTCAAAGTAGTAGATGAAGTCGCCGCCGCGTTCGATGAAGGGTTTATAGTAAGAACAGATATTGCGGCAAAGGGCACGGATCTTCTGCTCGTTCATGGTGAACATGCTCTTGAGTACGAGCAGCGATTCGCGTCCTTCAAACTTAGTCAGCTGGCCAAGTACGGCGCAATTCAGATTGGCGTTGTAGTCGAAGGCGAGCCTGATGGGAAGTTTGTAGTCCAGGTCCAAGTCCAGGCTGCAGTCGTTCACCAGCGAGGTGCGCGTCAGGTCGATGGCGTCGTACTCCACGGCGGTAGGGTTGTGAGCCTGGTCGAGGGCGGTGCGGCTGTAGCGGGTGGTGTAGTCCGACATCAGCTTGTCCATCACAGAAATATCAGACTGGTGGTAGCAATGGATTGACTGGTCGAAATTGCAGTAGTAGCCATCCTTCGCCAATCCCTTGCGCTGGCCGAGAATTTGGATGTTGTACATAATGGGCGGCAGGGTGCGGCGCATAGTTCTGAACCATTCTTCACCCAGAATCTCGATGTTGCTCAGGCTGCTGAAACGGAAGAATATCTTGCTCTTGCAGCGCAGTTCGTTGATGCGCTTCAGGAATCCGTCCACATGCCACAGCTCCGGCATCTCGTCGGCTTCAGCCAGCATCAGGTCTATCTCATGGTTGATATCGACGGTCTGATCGTTTTCCTCCTGTTCCCAGAGAGCCTGTTTCTGTGTGATGGACGGGTCGCTGACGAAGAACTTCGAGAGGTACAGGGGGTTGTAGTCCACGTTGTAGCCGAAGGTGTACTTGGCGGTATTGCGGAATCCGTCGCCCATCAGTCCGCTGCCCTTGGCGATAAGCTCGGGGCGTATGGCGGGAAACAGTTCCTCCTTCATCTTCAGGAACGGCAGATAGCGCGTCTCGTCGGCGGCGGCGCTGGAGAGCGTCATACCGTTCACACTGGCGCGTACTGCCATCGAAATCGAATACCAGGCTGCACCTGTGCTGAAGATGGTGACGTTTTCCCATGAGCGGGGCTTGCTCAACGGCAATGGCCAGTGGAGTTTTGCGGGCGGTCTCTGACGCAAGAAGTCACGCCCCTCTACCAACCCCATCATCTCCAGACCCTTCACCACGGCGGGCCACGTCTTGATATAGAGCTGCTTGATGCTGCAACCTAAGAATACGTTGCTGCTGCGAGGGATGCGCAGCGACGTCTCCTTCACATGCTCGGCGATGTCGGTGGTCTTACCTGTACCACGCCCTGCCACCTCGTATGTCTCACGGCAACGGTAGCGTCGACGTTTTGACTGCGCTTCGTTCTCATAGACGTATCGCTGGTTGGGCAGTTCTTGCTCCCCTCGCTCATCGTCGCCGTCGGCCGTCGGTTCGGCCAATGGAAGCATACGCCCCAGGGCGGCGTCGCTGTCGTTGTCGGAAAATCCTATCCTGCTCATCACTCGTCCTCCCTCATTTCCATTGCTTCTGCTGATTCCTCGCCAGTCTGCTCACCGGCCGCAATGGGCTGTGCGCCGGCAGGCTTGCCGTCCTTGTCCACCACCAGTCCGTGCTCGTCGATGTGTGCGCCCCACTTGTTGGCCAGTTCCAAACGGCGCTGGGCACTGATGCGCTTGCGGTTCGGATCTACCTTCGTCACGTCGGTGGTCGGTATCAGCTCGGAGTACGATGCCTCGTTGATGCGGTTGGGGTCTTCCTCCTCGCGGTCCAGTCCGCCGTACTTGTACTGCTGCTTCAGTCCCATGTCCACCGCGTGCCAGTCGCTGGCGTCCAGTCCGCCCAGTATCATGCGCTGTGCAGTATGCAGTCCACGGTACTGCAGCGTCTTGCGCGACGGCAGTTTCAGGAAGTTGTCCTGCACCCACTCAAACCATGCAGCATCCTTCTTCGCGGCGTTCAGCAGGTCGCCTGCATCCTGACGGTTGCCAAGCCGGTTACGCTCGTCCTTCAGCATCGACCGCGACAGTTCCAGCGGGTTCACATACGGGTTCTGCAGCCATGCCATGTAGATGGCCTTCACTCGTGTCAGCCGTGCCTTCTGCGGACGGGTAATGTCGAGGTCCACGATGGGCACGTCCATCTGGAAGTGGAGCGCCATACCACGCTTCACCTCGTCGGGTATGTTATACAGGAAGTTTGCCATTGTCGTCTCTTTCGTTTTTGTGTTGTGTCAGTGTGCCTCGCGGTTTTGCCGCGATGGTTAAATGCTCGCCAGGAACCGCTCCCACTCCTTACTGTCGCTCAGGCCCTTGGTCTGCACGCCCTTGGTGGTGAACAGCGGGCCGTTGTTCCAGCCGATGATGCCGGGGCAGAGTTTGCCGCTGACGTCATAATGGCGGATGACGTTCTCCTTCGGGATATTGTACGTCTTCATCAAGTGGCGCACCAGGCGGCGGGCCTGTTCCAGCGCACGGTCCGAGAGCGTCCAGCCCTCGTGGTTGGGCATGCTGGCCGACGTGCCTGCACGGAGCGTCGAGCAGATCTCAATCGAGATGGTGTTGCGGTTCACGGCCTTGCCGTAGAGCCTGCCGCCGCCGGTCCACTTGTTCCTGGCGTCGCCCACCGCCCAGCAGTAGTAGTTGCGCAGGTCGGGGTTCACCTGTACGATGGTCTCGTCGTCCACGCAGAAGTCTGCGCTGGCCTGTCGCTGCAGGAACACGTTCCGCGCCTGCATCGCCTGCCCCTTGCGGCTCGACGACCCGGCGGTGTAGTGGATGGCGATGTACCGCAGCGGGCGCTTCTGACAGCGGGTGATGTGCTGCCAGATGAATCCGTTGGTTATCTGCGGTGCGTCGCCCCGGGCCGATGCCGTGCCCATCGCCAGCACCTCGCGCAGTTTTGCCATGGTCACGGGTCCCACCACGCCGTCGTTGCCGATGTGTCTGGAAATCTGGAACGCCTTGACAGCCGCCTCCGTCTTACGTCCGAAGTCGCCATCGACGCTCACCTGATACCCTGCCAGCCGGAGCGCCAGTTGGATGTCGCTCACGGCGTCGCCCCGGCTTCCGAGTCTGTAGATTGTTGTTGTTGCCATATTGTCTGTTATGTGTTAATGTGTTGTCTGTTTTGTTTACATTTCGGGTCTTTCGCCAGACCTGCCCTCAGAGGGCTTCCCAGACCGACCCTCGGTTGGATTGGCAACCCGACCCTCGGTTGGTTTCCCTATCCGACCCTCGGTCGGCTTCCAGAGGCCGTTTTCAGGGGTCACGCCGTGGAGCATCCGATTTCTTGACAGGTTTCCGCACAGCCCCCTACCATACCTTTTTAATAAGAGTCCCCCTGGGGTTCTTACCAAGAGTCCTCCCACCCTTTTTAGTGGGTGCCCTCCGAAAGGGGGTCCTATTTCTTGATAGACTGCTTGTCTAATATCCCGCTGTCCTCAAACCATTTCTCGATACGCTTCCAGTCCACGTATGGACGTGGCGACTGGGTGTCGTCGTAGATGAGAGGCACACCGAGGGCGTGGTCGTCAATAATCAGGTCGAGTCGTGGCTTGGCCGTGATGGCATTGCATCGAGGATTCTCGTTGATGCCGATGTAGGGGATGTCGTTCTCTACGAACCATGCGAGCATTTCGGCGAAGCGCTGCTTGGCGGGACCTACCTCGTTGGGGCTGACGGATGTCATCAGCACGAACTCATGGCCTTTTGCCAGCAACCGCTTCAACACGGGCACTGCTCCGATATCCTTACCGATGCTGTAGGGGTAGTCATACGACATCAGCGTTCCGTTGAAATCAAGTCCGATAACCATAGCCTAAATCATATTCGACCTGATGTCGGTTTCCAACTGTCGGATGCGCTCCTGGCAGTCGTGGATAATTTTCTCGTAGTCCATCTTACTGGTGTCGGTAGCCTTGTGACGCAGCACACGCTTCACGATGTCGGCATCCCATGGGTTCAGATTGTACTCCTGCCATATCGCCCACGGCTGGATGACGTGCTGCGAATAGTCGCTGGCTCCTACGTTTGTGCGGCGCACCTCGTTGGGGATGATGCCTAGTTTCAGCAACTTCTGATAGAGGTCGATGTCGATATACTCGCCACCCTTCATCGGGGCAGGTTCCTCGGCAGCCTCCTGTAGTGCTGCATCCTTTTCGAGCAACAGCATCGTGATGCCGTCCTCGGCTGTTACTACATATACGTTGTCTCTTCCGTCCCAGAAACGGAACTCCACCCGCAGACTGTCTGAATACTGCTTGTCGGGGTTTGCTGGCGAACTGATAGATGTGACGTCGCTGCCGCCAAGTTTCAGCAAGTCACCGATGTTAAAACTATATCCGTGCATAATCGTTCAATTCTTTCCGTTTTATTTCCAGCGGCCGCACCGAGGATAACAAGGCGGCGCGACCGCTGGTTGTCTGTTTCCGAAATATAGCGTCGCCGGCGGTTTTAGAGACCGTCGAGCCTTTGTGGGGATGGGATACAGGCCCGATAAGACCTGCGAAGCCCATCCCCGTTACTCTCGCGGGAAGGCAGGGTCGTAATCTCTGATCTCGCCTGTCACCGCGTCGATGAACAGCACGTCGTCCACGTCGCCGAAAGTCCACTGAGGGTTACAGTCCTTGGGGCCAACGGGAAGGCGCAGAATGATAAAGTTGCAGTCCTTGGGAAGAATACCATTGGGCTTCGCCCCACCCTGCTCACGCTCGGCAGAACTGGAGCTGGCTCCGTTCTGCTCTCGCTTAATCGCAGCGTTATACTCTTTCAGCCGTGAGAGCGCCTGCTCGGCAGAAATCTTAATCGGCTGGTCGCTCATGTCGGCATCCTCAATCCAGACATCGTTAATAGGGTACGGAATCTGCACACCATACTTCACGTGCGAGTTGATGTACTGCACCATCGGCCCTTTCTGGCTGTCCCAATAGAAAAAGACATCGTTCACAGCCACCACATGCAGGTCGTCGATGTTTTCCATCGTCACCGTGTCGTTCAGTATCACGCGGCTGTTGCGCCACTGGTACTTGCCATTCAGGGCAATCGTGTGCCCCTCGTCCTGCAGGTGCTGAATCAGCCCGTACATCGTCTGGCGGTGCAGCGCCTGGATGTTAGCCACGCCGGCGGTAAAGTCCTGCACCACCCCGTCGTAGTCATGGTACACCACCGCAGCAGCCTCGCCGCCGCCACTCTTCGTCTCACTCTTGCAGCCTTTACACCCGGTAAAGACTGCGGCCGTCGCCAGCATCATCACCGCCAGCAGGCCCAAAAGAATCTTCTTCATCTTTTCGTTACGTTTTTTTTGATTGTTAATAATATGTCATTGAATGACGTTAATTCACTGTTTCGGAGACCTCGCTGCACATCCGCTTCGACTCCTTGCGGACAGCCTTGACGGCCTTGTGCTTCTCCATGTTGTTCATCGTGCTGCGACCGTAGAGTTTGCCGTGCTTCAGCATTCTCATCCACCGCTCCTTGTCGGCCATGTCAACCCAACTGGCGAATGAGTCCCGCCTGTGGTCCAGCCGGAACCAAAGTTTTGCCCTGCTGACAAACTTCGCCGCCGTCGTATTTCTTCTCTGTGCTCTGTTCATGTTGTCAGTCCTCCTTCTGCTTTACATTAAACCCTGCCGCCCAGTCGATGACGTTCATGTCGATGTACGTCTGCCCCATGAAGATGGTATAGACGATGCGACCGTTGGGCTTTTCGCCGGGCTGCGACTTCTCGTAGGGCCGGCGGAAGTTCGGCTCGTTGGTATCGGTAAACCGCTGTGCCAGTTCGTCGGCGCTCGTATGGTTCTCCACCCACGGCATCGCCATCAGGTCGAGGTCATGCACCACCGATCCATGCACGGCAATCGCCCAGCCGCACTCGGCGGCTATCCGTCGCAGTTTCTCAAACTGGAATATCCAGAACACTGCGTTGTTGTCTTCAAGTTTCTTCAAATCAAACATAATTCATCATTCATTTTCGTTATACTCCTCCGCCTCCTGCCACCCCGTATCAGGCTCGAAGCCGTCCTTCTCTTTTAAATACATCACCCTTTGCCCTCCCATCATCTGCCATCGGAATCCGAGGTCGATCAGTTTCTTCTCCGCCGCAGGCCACGGGTCGCCGATGTCGATGCTCGCCCGCAGTCCCATCGCGTCGCGCAGCCTGCCGACGTCCATCACCTCCACGCCCAGGTCGAACCTCGGCCACGGCAGCCACTGCTCCGCGAACGCCATCACCGCCGCCTTGATATTCTCCTCAGCCGCCTCGATGTCCGTCACCTTCTTCGGCGCTTTCTCCTCGTCGTTCTGTGCCATAGCCCTCAATGCCTCCTAATCTTTTCAGTTGATATACTCGTCACGCTCACGGCATACACCGGCCTCGCCGTTATCGTCACCTTGTCCGACCACTCCTCACAGTGCATCCGTCGGTTCACGCGGATGTCGTTCAGCGTGCATCGGCTATACTCGCGCCCCGTCGCCGGCTCAATCGTGATTGCCCTCAAAGAGCAGTTCATGCAGTTCTTCTCCATAGCGGTAGCAAATTCTTCATTCTTCACTCTTCACTTAAATCAGCACTCGCAGTCGCTGTCATACAAATCCTCATTCACACACAGGTTCAGCGGCTCTTCGCGCTCTATCTGCACCTGCACCGCGTACCATCCGTTCTCGTATGGCCCGGCGCTGTCTATCATCAGGTAGGCGTCGTCGAGGGCGATCCTTGCGAAGTCGCCGTCGATGTTATCGGCCACCTCTTTCTCGTGCTTGTCGAGCAGCCACGTCAGGAAGTTCTGCGCATGAGCCCATGCCATCTCCATCGCCACGGCCGCTTCCTCGCCCGACGCCTGCTTCTCGGCCCTCACGAAGAAGCAGACGGGGTAGTTGCGCTTCGGCCGCTTGATGGGTCCGTCGCCCTCTATGCCTCCGAACATCATCACAAACGGCGACTCCTTGTTGCATACATACTGCGCCATGTCCGCCGGGTTCATCGGCTTCTCCGACAGGTAAAACCGCTTGTTCCCCTTCTTCGGGTTGTGCCGCATGTATTTGTACAGCCTGCACCACTGCTCTACGATACTGTGAAATGTCATAGTCTATTTTGTGTTTGTCGTTATCTTTGTCATGTCCACCCCGTAGTACTCCCCAGCCTTGCGGATGCTGTCGGTAATCTCCCCGCCCAGGGCGAGCAGTTCCTTGCAGTTCTTCGTCCACTGCTTGCGTCGCTCGTCGCTCGGATTCGTCCTGGTGTCGCGCAGCCACTTCTTCAGGTACTCCCGACGCTTGACCTCCGGTCGAGCCTGCTCACGCTCGGCAGAATCGGAACCAGTTCCGTTCTGCTCTCGCTTACTTGCAGCCTTGGCCTTTTCCTCGTCGCTCATCTCCGGCTGTTTCTTCGGTCGCCCCGGCTTGCGCTTCTCCGGTTCAGGGTTTAGGGCTAATGGCTCCTGGCTCTCCGCCTCCCGCTCCGGCTTCTCCGCCTCTGGTTGAGTTTCCTGCTGTGTCACAGCAGGCTCCGCTGCCTCCTGCTTCTCCGTCTGCTCCCCGTCGGCAGGCAGCAGGTGCGCCATCCCCAGGTCATCCACTACCACTCTCCCCGTAGTTGCCACCTTCTCCCACTCCCGGTCCAGTTCGGCGTTGATCTTCGCAATCTTCTCGTCGTTGCGAGCCGCCAGCTTCGCCCACTTCTCCCGGTCGGCAGCACTGCTGTGCGGGTCGTTCATCAGCAGCCGCAGATTCTCCCGCGCCGCCTCAATCTCACGCTTCAGCGGCCCGTACTGCTTAGCCCTCTCCTGCGTCTTCTCCGGCAGCAAGTGAATGTACTGGTCGATGTGCTTCGGTCGCGGCGGGATAGCGCTATACACATGATTATTGAGTCCGGGAATACTCTGGCATTCCTCCACCGGCACAAGTTTAACAGCCTTGCAGCCGTAATCTGGTTTTGTCGCAGGGATAGAAGCAGCGGCGACGGCCTGTGTTGCCTTACCGGTTCCCTCCGCAGGCTCCTCTTTCGCCGCCATCTCCGCCATCGCCTTCTTGGTGTATTTCTCCACGATGCGCTGCTTCTGCCCCTCGGTAATGACCAAGGAACCGCCAGCCACCGTGCCCGTCGGAAAACCGACGGGAAAAGTCGCCGTTACTGCGCCCTGCGGTTTTGCCGCAGGGGTTCCTAAAATCTCGCCCATCACCTCCACCATATTCCTCACCGCCCTGTACGCCGACTTCGCATACAGCTGCGTCGGCAGCCACGTGTCCGCCACGTCCATGAGCGCCGACAGCAGCCGCGCCCCCTCGGCAAACATAGCCACCTCCTGCTCCTTCCATCGTGCCGAAAGCAGCACGATGTTCTGCGCTTTCGCCATCGGGCGTTCCGTCGCCTCCAGCAACCGCCGCCCGCCGTCAGCGAGCCACTCCCCCACCCTCTTCAGGTAGTCCTTGCGCTCCCCGTCGCTCATCGCCCCGTAGCCCTTCAGATACTCTTCCCTTCTGATTTTCCTAATCATGGTTCAGCCCTCCTTCTTGTCGTTATGCACCGAGAAGGTGCTGGTCTGTGTGAACTCGCCGCCGCACGTCACGCGGAATATATCTGCAGGGTTCTGATAGTACGGCTGCAGCGGCTGACACGGCCAGTGCGGTGTCAAGTCCGGCGTGTAAGGCACATACGTTATCTGCTGCTGTGGCTGTTCGCCGATGATGAAGTCGAGAAGAAAATAGTACTCCTCGTCCGTGAGCAATTCGCCAGCCTTTGGTCCCTGACCGTGCAGCCGGTTCAGCAGTTCAACTGCCTGTTTCTGTTTGTCTGTCATATTCGCCTAAATTTTAATTCGTGAATAATACTCGTTTGTTGGCCGTACAGGGCTCGAACCCGTACTTCATGAGCCAGAGTCATGCGTGCTACCATTACACCAACAGCCATTGTCTTCAATTCTCTTCACCGCCGTCTCGTAGTACGTCCTGTTCGTCTCGAAGCCGATGTAGTGCCTGCCCTCCTGCAGCGCCGCCACGGCGGTCGTCCCGGAGCCGATGAAAGGGTCGAGAACTACCCCCCCCACTGGCACGCTGTTCACCACGAAGTTGCGGACGAGCGGCAGCGGCTTCACCGTCGGATGGCCGTAGCGCACGTTGTCCTCCTGGTTGCGCAGCGACGTGTAGAACGTCCGCTTCGTCTCGTACCGCCCGGCCACCCTCACGCCCTTCTCGCGGAAGAACAGGATAAACTCCGTATCGCTCAGGTACTTGTTGCCGCACGCCGGTATCGGGTTCGTCTTGTGCCACGACAGCAGGTTCCAGTGGCAGCCCTTCCAGTCCACGAAGTAACTCAGGTACTGCCTCAGTTGCCGCTGCGAGCAGAACACGTAGAGGTTGATGCGCTTCATCACGCGGCACATCTCGTCGAGCACCCTCGGGTCGAAGCCGTCCTTCAGGTCGCCCAGCCGCTCCATGCCTTTCCGCGTGCCCCGGGCGTTGTAGTGGTTCGCCGCAGGGTCCTCGTTCTTCGACCAGAACCCGCCGCCCCGGTTGCCAATCATGTACGGCGGGTCGGTGATGATGCAGTCCACGCTCCCGGCGGGCATCCTCCTCATCCCCTCCAGACAGTCCTCGTTGTATATCTTGTCCAGCTCTATCATCGCGGTAGTAAACTTTTCATTCTTCACTCTTCACTTCCATATATTTCTCGCAGATGTCAACAATATGCTCGCACAGTTGGGGGGGGTAAGATGAGCGCAGCGCACGGTCCTTGATGGCCTGCAGCCCCAGTTTAGTGCCCCGTGGTGCCCGCTGGTGGCATGGGTCGCCGTTCTTGCAGGCAGGCTTGAACTGCGGGTCGGGGTGATTCGTCCAGATGTCGGTGGCCTTGCGATAGGTGAAGCCGTACTGACAGTACGTTATCATATACCTCGGCAGCCCCTGCATGTAGTCCATCTTCCTGAGTCCACCCATCGGATTCTCTATGAACCACAGCCGTGGCTGCAACTGCCTGATGATGTCCAGCGTGTGCCGGTTCACCTCGTCCGCCTTCCTCGCCTTCTCCGTCTTCGGCAGCAGCGAGCCCGTCACCGGGTCTTTCATGCGGTGGTGCCCGATGGCAGCCACCGAGAATGTCGTGCAGTCGTTTCCGCTCCAGATGACGTCCGGCCTCCCAAACCTCTCCAGTATCATCTCCGCCGTCAGTTCCATGATGTCGATGTGCATCGACGACGGGAACTTCAAGTCCCAATCTACCGTGAAGCACTCATGCCCTCTCACCCTGAAAGCGTCGCTCAGACACTCCGTCCCGCTGAAAAGTTCCAGTATCTTCATATCGCCTGTTTCTAATTGTAGCGAAATCGCCGTAGTTAAACGCACCGATTTCGGTGCCTTTTGTCTTTTTGAGTGCAATATACGCACCGTTGTTTTCAAATGCAAGGGCAACCTGAACCGAGAGAAGAATCACAAGCTCGCTTGATGATTTTTCCGAGCCGAAGCCTGCGCTCGGCGAAGCCATGTGCAGCATGTGCAAGGCACTGAATAGTTAATCTTACTTAAATAAGCATTTAATTATTTGCTTGTTTGCTTAAATAAGCGTATCTTTGCAACAGCTACAACGAAATCGCGCAAGCGTACACATTATTTATAAAAGCTACACAATTATGGCAACAAAAGTCAGAAAGCACGAGCTGCGTCATATCGTGGCCGTGTCAAACAACAAGGGCGGTGCAGGTAAAACCTCCACCGTACTCAACCTCGCGTCGGCCATCGCCCGTCGCATCGAGGGTTATCGTGTTCTCGTTATCGACTGCGATCCGCAGCGTAACCTCTCCTACTTCCTCGGCTGGAACGATGAGTATGAGCTGAAAGGCCAGCCCACCATCTACACTGCCCTCTGTCACGAGCAGCAGGGCCTGCCTGTCTATCGCGCCGAGAACGGCCTGTACTACTCGCCTGCCTCAGTCAACCTGAACGGCATCGACGCAATCCTCTCCCTACGACCAAACCCCAGCAAGGCACTGGCGGAAATCCTGCAGCGGCCCATCGACGATTGCGTCACTAACGTAAACAGCGATGGCACTGTTGACGAGAGCGGCCTCTCCCCTACTCTCGCCGACTCCTTCGACTTCATCTTCATCGACACACAGCCCGCCATGAGCCGCATGACCTACAACGCGCTCTATGCCGCCGACGGCTACATCATCCCCACCGAACTGGAGGAAGCCAGCGTGAAGGGTATGGCCAACATCGCCGTGGCAGCCGGTAAGGTGGGTGCCGACACTGGCCGACTGACCTGTCACGGCATTCTCATTACGAAGATTGACGCCAAGCTCCGCTCTGCCCGCCACTACGAGCCTCAGATTCGCCAGGCGTTCTGCGAGACCTTCCAAACGGCTATTCGTCGCTCAAAGGATATCATCGAGAGCCAGGCCCTGCGCGAGGATGTATTCACCACCTATGGTGGTGGCCGTGCTGCCGAGGATTACACCGCCCTCGCCGCCGAGTACCTGAAGAAGTTCAGCAAGTAAGTATGAAGAAGTATAGCAAGTAATCATCTGCTTAATTGCTTACACACTCATTTACTTATTTACTCAATCACTCAAACAATTATTTAAGCAAGAGCTTATTTAAGTTATTAAGCGTTTAATCTAATAAGCATCTAAGCAAATAAATATTAAAGAGCGATATCATATATACATTATTATATATATAAGCAGACAAGCAAATGATTATATAAATAAACAAGCAGATGATTAGATAATTAGATAAGCAGACAAGTAAACAAGTATTCAATCAAATAAGCGAATAATCATTTAATTAAATAAGCATTATGGCAAACAAGAAAGACAAATTCGCAAAGATGCAGCAGAGTGGGGGAGTGGGCTCGTTCCAGGAAACCCTCGTACAGGCTGCGACCACCGTAGCCGCCATCGAGCGGCAACAGGAGGAGAACGTACAACCGGCAGTTGTATCACCCGTCGGTACCAGCAGTTTATCAAACAATTCATCAGGCGACGCACCAGCTATTAACCCCCAGCAGCCGCTACGCTTCATGCGACTGCCCAATCCGCAGATACCCCTTGCGGAGTACAACCTTGTGAGCAACTACTGCAACTCGTTCGCCAACATGACGCGCCAGGACTTCGTGGAACTGGCCATCATCGAGAAGCTGCACGCTGACGGCGGCATGTCGCAGGACGACTTCAACCGTCGCTACGAGGAAATCCGCAACCGTCCGCCTCGCGGCCAGCGAAAGGGAACTAAGCAGTCAAGCAAATAAGTGTTTAATCATTTAAGCATTTAATTAAACAATTAAAATCTATGGCAATGACAACGAAACTCGAACGCCTGGAAGCGCTGAGTGCGACGCTGCTGGAGTGCAAGAAGGAATGCGTGAAGGATGCCGACGAGTGGCAGGTGTACGACGACATGATGACGCGGGTTAAGGAACTGATTGTCGAGGAACAGCGCAGGCTCGGTTATATGGCCGTGTATCCCATCGAGGACGGACAAGCCGGAGCATCCATATATCACGGCACCCCGGAAGCCTGCGACTCCTACGTTGAAATCCTGCTCGAAGGTCATCCCGAAATGAAGGGGAATATCATTATCGCGAACATCTAATCTATATTCACAATTAAAAGCTACACAACAATGAACAACGGAATCTTCAACCCCAGCCGGAACTTCGCGGCCATCGACGTGGAGTACGCCGACGACGAACAGAACATCTGCCAGGTGGGACTGGCGATAGTGAGAGACCTGCAGGTGGAGACCACCCGCGTGTGGAACATCCAGCCGCCGGGCAACTGTTACGACGAGCGCTACTCGCGCTCGCACCACCTCACCGAGGACGACACCGCCACCGTCGGCACCTTCGACCTCGCCTGGCAGGAGATACAGCCCATCATCCTCAGCGAAGAACTCTGGGCGCACAATGCCGCCAGCACCGAGCAGCCCGTGCTCGTAAAGAACCTGAAGGCGTGCGACTATGCCTGGGAGTGGCTGACCGTACACGACAGCCGCGACCTCTACCAGCGGCCAGACTGCCAGGCGAATCGTGGCAACGGACTGGCGCAGTGCTGCATGGCGCTGGGTATCGAGTTCGACGAGACGGAGCACCACGATGCTGAGTACGACGCACTGAAGTGTGCCGAGATCGTCATCGCCTACGCCCAGGGCCGTCAGCCTCAGTGGGAGGGCATCGCCAAGAGCAGTGAGGAGCTGCGCAAGCAGCAGCAGGCGAAGCTCATTCTGAAGCCCGGCCAGTTTGCCGCCCATCAGCGCCTGCAGGACGAGCAGAAGAAGGCTGGTCTGACCTCAGACAAACTCGACCTCTTCGCCGAACTCACCTCTACCTACGAGGGCGCTCAGCCGCAGATAGTGGACGTGTTCGACAAGGGCGACCAGATGCAGAAGGACGGTACCGATCTCGTTGACATCGCCCGTCTCGATACCTCCGACGGCAATCCGCTGCGCGGCAAGGTGGTGGCCATCACCGGCGCATTCCATATCTCGCGCAAGGAGATAGAACGTGCGCTGGAGGCCATGGGTGCCACCACCGACGGCATGACGAAGAGCACCAACGTACTGCTGGTCGGCAACCGTAACGTCGGTCTGCCGAAGCTCGCCAAGCGCGAGAAGCAAACCGACAAAGGCAGCAAGGTGGCCATGGTGGTAGGCGATGCCGACCTGGACTCACTCCTCTACGGCGACGGCCGGAAGTTCTTTGAGTAACCCGTTCACCTACTATTTCGGAAAACCTGCGTGCGAATGTGCGCAGGTTTTTTCGTGCCAGTGATTGGCAAAGACACGCCCACGAATGACCTACCATTTCGGAAAACTTTTCTTCTGGCCAGGCAGGGAGAGGGGGTAGGGGGAGAGGGTAAGCAACCTACCAATTCGGAAAACCTCGAATAATCTTATTTGCGCAGAAAATCCAGACAAAACGTAATTACCTGTAAATCAGACGGTTTTTGTTTGCTGACAATTTGCCGTAGGCTAAATGCAGCAATCCTTCCAGAGTCAAAGCGCTACTAAGTTCAGACCTTTCCCTTATTCTTTTCCTTTCTTTTTCCTTCAAAAAAAGAAAAGAAACGCCTCGAATCGTCTTTATAATATGTTCCTTCTATAGAATATCGAATAGAAATATATATACCACCGCAAATTTTTTCTGATTATCAGCGAGTTACGAACAAAAGTTTTCCGAGTTGGTAGGGCGCGGTTTACCGTGATGGTAGGTACTGGTTTAGCACGTTGGTAGGCTCAGATTACCCGAAAACGTAGGATGGAGTTTACCGAATTGGTAGGCGATTGCGCCCATAGTTTTCCGAGTTGGTAGGTGGAGGTTTACCGAATTGGTAGGTCATTATAGGTTTCCGAAAATGCAGCCGACATTGCCCGAAAACAAAGGCTTAGTTTTCCGAAATAGTAGGCGGAACTTCCCGAAACAAAAGGCGCGATTTTGTAACTTGCTGATAATCAAAACAAACAAATTTGCATCCAAAAATAAAACTTTTCCCGAAAAAGTTTGGAAGTTTCAAATTTAATTTCTATCTTTGTGCCCTGAAAGGTCACTCCCGCAACAATTTAAAAGCTACACAATATGTTCAAGAAGAAAACCGCTGTTGACGCTCAGTCTAAGCCGACGAAGCCGTCAGAGGACACGAAGTCGCCGACGACCCCGCAGCCTCGTAAGTCCAAGAAAAAGAAGGCCGTCACCCTGAGCCTTCAGGATCTGATTACCCAGCCACGGGCGCTGGCCCACCTGCCGATGATGAACAAGGTCACCGGCTACCGTGTGCTCATCGCCGTGCTCCAGCGGCTGCAGGGACTCTGGCGCATCGCCAAGATGCCTCAGACCGACAAGACCGGCCAGCTCTACCTGAACTTCATCACCGACGAGTTCGAGGTCATCAAGGAGAACACGAAGGTGCTCAGCAAGGGCGACGTGCTCTTCAAGTTGCGCATGTCCGACATTGCCGACGACCCGCACTACGAGGAAGCCCGCACCGCGCTCTACTCGCTCACCCACGTACAGTGCTTCATCCCCGACCCCGACAAGCCGGGCTACTACGTCACCGAGAACCTGATGAAGATTGAGGGCAAGCGCGAGAACGGCCGCTTCGTGGGCACGGACTTCTCGGTCATCATCCCCCGCACGATAGCCGAGAACATCCTCGACATCAACCTCTTCTCGAACTATACCCGCTTCGTGGGCTACACGGCAGGCAAGCTGCGCTCGTCGTTCTCCTACCCCCTCTACATCTACCTCTCCGAGGAATGGCGCCACCATGGCGAGCGGTTCGTCATACCGATGCGCGACCTGCGCACCCGTCTGGGCTTCGTGAAGGACAGCGACGACCCAGACCGCGAGAACCGCTACGGCTCGTGGAGCCAGTTCTGCGACAAGGTGCTCAACCAGGCACAGAAGGAACTCGACAAGCTGGCCGAGGGTGGGGGAGCCGACTTCACCTTCATCTATCAGGGACTGCTCCACGGCACGCCCCTGCCGCCCTACAAGCGCCCCGATGCCGTGGCCTTCACCATCCTGCCCACCGAGGCCGGACGCACTATCAAGGAAGAGAACGACTACGCCCCCAACCGCGAGATATGCCAGAAGCTCATGGTCGAGTTCTTCGGCCTGCACATCAACCAGGCGCGAGCCCTCCTGCGCCGCGTCACGCCCGTCATCATGCCAGGCTTTGTCGAGCAGCTGCAGCAGTGGCACGACGAGTTCATGGCCGGCCGCCATGCCGACGTGAAGAAGATACCCGCCTGGGCCTACACCGCCATCGACGAGCATATCCGCACCGAGGAGAACAAGCAGTTCGCCCAGGCTGAAGAGATTGTAGATGACGTGCCCAGCGGTTCAGTGGATGACAAAATAACTATGGAGGAATTTTGATGGAGAACAGTCAAGAACTTTGGGGCCGGTGCCTCAGTATGATCCGCGAGAATATCAGCAAGGACGTGAGGATCATCACACACGACGATGCCGCGTGGGTGTATGACACATGGTTCGCGCCCATCGCGCTGGAGAGCTTCGACGCTGCGACGGGCGCCCTTTCGCTGCGAGTGCCCGACCGCCACGTCTGCGACTACATCGAACACTACCGCATGGGGCTCTGGTCGTGGGCGCTCCGCTCCGTGTTCGGCCAGCAGGTGCGGCTCAGTTATCATATCCTGCAGCCGTCGCCCGACCACCCCGAGGGGTTCCTCTCCGCCGTGCTGCCAGGGCGGGCGCAGTTCTCCGTTCCCGATGCCCGTCAGAAGGTGGAGGACGGCCTGCGCCGTGTCGTGGGCGATGGCTACAAGTGGCTCGATGCCTACGACAAGATAGCCGACTGGCTCAGCGATAACAAGGGTAGGGGACTGCTCGTCGTTGGCACACCCGGTATGGGCAAGTCTGAAATCTGTTGCAATGTGCTGCCGCCCATCCTCGGCGGTCCGGAGTGGCAGAAGAAAATCCCCGTGGTGCGTGCCGGCGGCATGCGGCAGCGTATCGACGAACTGAAGCGTGCCCGCTGTGTCATCATCGACGACCTTGGCAAGGAACCGCGCAAGCATTATGGCGACACCGACCAGACGTTCTTCGACCTCTGCGAGGCGTCGGTGCAGGGCGGTCCGCTGCTTATCATCACCACCAACCTCTCCACTACGCCCGTGCAGCCGCAGTTCCGTGACCGTTATCCGCTCTCCATCCAGGAGCGTTACGGCTCCGAGGTGCTCGACCGCCTGAAGACCATCACAAAGATGGTGCGCATTGAGGGGAAATCCCTTCGCCCGGTAGGGTAGGGCGTTGGTCCAGATGGCACCCAAAAACGTCATTTCAGACGTTTTTGCCTCCTTTGCCATTCCCGCCTGATCGCCGGCACATGGATGTCATCGGTACCGTTCGCCTGGCAGAAGGCCTCAATCATATCCTGCTGGGCGTACTTCTCGCCACGGTGCTGCCGGGCATACTCCTGGGCGTAGTCGCTCACGGCCTGCCAGAACGCCTCTCTCAGCAGCCGCTGCATGGCCACGGCCTGCTTGTGGGTGAAGCACGTGTCCTGGCTCCAGGGACGCAGTACGCCGTCCTCCGTCACCGCGTTCTTCGGGCACTCGATGGGCACGTACAGCCCGAGCACGTCCTTGGTCAGCCCATACTCACGTTCCACCGCCGCCGCGTCGTAGCGCATGCCGGCGTCGATGGCGTTGCGCAGTGCAGCCGACATCACCGTGCCCACGTCCGTAGCCGCCAGCGCCGTGTTGTCCGTCGTCTCCATGCGCAGCACGTCCCTGGCACCGTCCAGGTGCTGCACCGTTACCACCTTCTTCTCCCTGATTGTCATCCCGCCTCCAAGCTCTCTCTGAATCCACCCGTGCATAAAGTCCGTCACCCTCAGCCACGTTACGGGTGGTGGCTCGTAGGTCCTTTCCATAACAGGGGACAAAGGTACGAATAAGCGAGCAAAAAACCAAATATTTATTTGAGTTTTTTCGAGCGTGAGTATCTTCGACCGTAGGTCAGAGGTACACATTTTCCCGCAGAAAACCGCCATCATCCGTGATAATTCGTGTTAAAAACCGCCCTGACTGCCGAAGCCTCGTTTTCATCGTTTTCATCATTTTCATTGGATTTTCATATCTGTGTAAAAGCCATGAAAGGATTTTCAATTTGTAACCGATTGAAAATCAATGTGTTGAAAATCGAGTGCGCTCTGTTTTCATAAAATGCGCTATTTTCACCGAAACTTTTCTCTTATAAAAAATCACACTTTTAACTACATTCACACGGCAAACTCCCCGAACCCCACTAAGAGAGAAATAGGATTTGAAAATAAGAAAAGAAGTTGATTATCAATAACTTACGTATATAGTATAGTATTACGTTGTCGTTTTTCAATTAAAATTTTACTATAAAAATATATGAAGTATGAAAAATCAGCGCAAATTTAGCGCGAAATCGGCGCTTCGAGGTGGTGTAACAAATTGAATATTAGCACGTTACAAAATCCAGAACAGCGCATTTTGCGCCATCATTCTCTAAACTGCCAACTACAAAGCGAAAATTTTTCGCCCTCGCGAAACGCCCTGTACATCGTGGTTTCCGCGCAATCCGCCGCCAACTACACAGGACACCCGCCTCAATGAAAGCGAGCGCACGCTTGGCAGTCTCAGAAAATCTTCGTACCTTTGCAGCGGTTTTATGAGATAAACCGCTGCGAGTCTGCTCACGCTCGGAAGAGTCGATGCAAGCATCACTCTCCGCTCGCTTAACCGCAGCCTTGCACCCATCGCTCTTTCAAACATTGCCATAAGTATTTGATGATACCCCTGCGCTGGCACGCTGGATGTTGCACTCGATCATACTCCAGTGCCTGAGCGCGGGGCCCCATTCGGGGCAGTTCCCCTTCACCCTAAAACGGCAGGTATCCCGCCGCACCACCAACCCTGCCGTCTGTCCCGAACCCTAAACCCGTTGAACCGGTTGTTCGTGTTCTGTGCGTTCACACGCCGTCAGAGAACACTGCCGCGCCGACCTCACCGTCCGCGCACCCCCACGATCCCTTCGTTGTAGCTTTCGATTGGTTCGTGGGGATTTTTATGTCCTTAAACTAAAACAATCCGCACCATTGCCCTTGCGCCCGTCGCCGCGAATGCGTATATTGCGCCTATAATCATTTATGTATAGGCGTATGATCCACAATTATTTCGACCCAAGCGACCCTATGGGGATGTACTACAACCCCATGCCGGAGCACATGACCGACCGCGAGCGCGACAAGTATCTGCGTCAGAGCCTGCGGATGGCTGTAAAAACTATTATCGGCTTCGTTGCAGCTCTGGCCGCCTTCGCCGTCCTCAGTCTGCTGACCAGTTGCACACCTCAGAAGATAATCTCCAGCGACGTGACCGACCACCGTATCACCGACATGCTGCAGCGCATGGACTCGCTGATGGCGACGCGCACCGTCGTGCAGCAGGACTCGGCATGGCGCGAGACCATCCTGAAGCAGTTCCAGAGCATCCGCGAGAAGAGCGACACCAGTCACAGCGTCACGCTCAGTGCTTCCGGCGACACCATCCGCGAGAAGATCATCATCAACAATGTACGCGAGACGACCAGCGAGACCGACCGCCACGAGCGCGAGGTGATGATGCACCGCCTGGAGGTGATGGACTCGACCATGAACATCATGCGACAGCAGATAGCGCACTCCGACTCCCTGCTGCAGCAGCAGAAGCAGACGGAAATCAAGGAGGTGCCGAAGCCGCTCTCCTGGTGGCAGCAGATGCAGCTGTGGCTTGGCCGTCTGGTGCTCGTCGCCCTCGCCGTCTGTGCCGGGTGGTGGATCGTGAAGAAGCGCACATGGTGGCTCGCCCTGCTGAAGAAATTCGTATAATTCGTATAATTCGTAGTTATGACAAAGGTATTAGTATTAAGTGAACTGCGGCGGGTGGCGGAGCGGACGCGGATGGTGAAGGCCCGTGTGCCGGACGGTCGTGGCGGCTTCGTGGTGAGGGAGGTTCAGGAGCGCATCCCTTGGCGCGTGTGGTATGTGGCTGCCTCTAATGGCGACATGATCCTGGGGGAGGAGTGTGTGACTTTATCGGTGGATGTGCCGCCGAACTGCCCCGGGGCTTATCCCTCGCGCTTAGTCCAATTCACCAGCAGCGGGGCCACAAGGCGACTGCGAGATGTCTGCATCCTCCGCGCCGATGACTTCGACCTGATAGTCTGATATGGGGTGGTCGTCGCAGGCTCCTCAAAATTATCCGAAAATTATTCTGAAAATTATTCAATTCCTGTAATTCGTAGTTGGAAGACAAAAGAAATTTTCAGCCAAATTTTCAGTAAATTTCGAGCGAAGCGACCCAGTGAGGACAGAATCATCAAAAAAGTAACACAGTTATAACGAAGATTAACTTTTCGATTAAGCGAGGGGGGGCGATGCTTGCATCAGGTCCTCCGAGCGTGAGAAAAGTCGAACGATAGTTCAACAATTAAAATTTCAGAATAGTTATGTCACAAAACAGTTTAACCCGCATGGCGCGGAAGATATCGAAGCGCAGCGGCATTGCCCTGCCGACGGTGGAGGAGGTGCTGAAGGCGTCGTTCGACGAATGGCGCCAGGAGTTGACCGAGGGCTCCGGCATCGTGGTGGTCGAGTCGTTCGGAACGATGAGCGTGAAGGAGGTGCCCGCCCGCTCTTACCACTACTACCGCCCGGAGAAAGGTATCGACCGAATGGTTCCGCTGCCAGCCAAACGGACGCTGAAGTTCACGCCCACGCGCAACATGCGCCGCGAGCTGGAGCAGCGGCGATTCGACCCTACGCGCAAGGCCTTCTTCCGTCATCCCGACGATCCGCGCAACCGCTACAGTAGTCAGTCGAAGTATAAGAAACTGACCAAGCATGTCGCCAAGCTCGGCCAGATAAAATACGAGCGAACGACCTCGGATGACACGGATTAAACGGATTTAGGGCAAAGTGCCCAAAAAAGTAACAACATCTTAACAAAGTTTCACAATTTGTTTTCGCGTCACCGACACCCCCGAAATATTGCGCTTAGAGTAGTTCTCGGAAAAATTAGAGTAGTTTTCAAATTCACAAACACAAAACATTAGCATCATGGCATTAAGAGCTTATTTATCACAGAATGAGTCCAACGACAAGGTTGGCGTAGTAGGTAACTGGTATCTCCGCGCAGACAACATGCCGCCCATCGGACTGACCGACGTGGCGAAGCTGATCAAGGAGCACAACATCGGCGTCAGCGAGGGAACCATCATCGGCGTACTGACCGACCTGGTGGACGTGGTGCGCACGCAGGTTCTGATGGGTCAGCCGGTGAAGATCGACGGCCTGGCCATCTTCAAGGCCAGCATCGAGAACAAGGGAGGCTGGGCCAACCTGAAGGACGTCTCGCTGCACATCGGCGGCGAGAACGACAACGTGCAGGCCATCCGACTGCTGGCCCAGGCCACTGGCGACTTCACCCGCGCCGAACTCTCGAAGGACGGCAAACTGGTGCTCGACCGCGCCAGCGCCAAACTGGTTAAGGATGCCGGCGGCACCGTTGACAGCGACGACAACGGCGGCGGCGACAACGGCGGCGACACTGGCGGCGGCGACAACGGCGACAATGAGTAATCGACCTCTTCAGGAACTATCGCGGCAATGTAGTAGGTGGCGGACTACATCCTGAAGAGACAACAATCCAAAAACAGGAGGCTTATCACGGGGAGCCTCCGTTTTTTTATATAATGTACGCATGAAAAAGGTTTGCAGAAAAACACTAAAAAAGAGTTAAAAAGTTTGGTAGTTTGCAGAAAAACACTTATCTTTGCACCCAGAAACAATAAAGAGCTACACAGTATGGATAAGATTAAGGTATCACAGGACGAGTTAAGAACCTTCTTAGAGGGGAACTTCTTCATCCGCGCCGCCCTCGCCAAGAAGATGGGGGTGAGCGAGGGCATCGTGGGCAACTGCTTCACCCACACGCTGAACCGCCACGGCAAGCCGCTGAGCTTCTCGAAGCGGAACATAGAGCTGATGAACACGGCGCTGCAGCAGATAGCCGAGGAACTGAGCATGTGCAAACTGAAGTGCAGCAACGAAGAGGAAGCGGCCACCCGCCGTTTCATCAACGACGATCCCGCCATCCTCGAGGGCCTGCGCCGGATAAGTGAATACATCAAACTGAGGGGCTTTACGGCGAAGGTGCTGGGGTGGGGCACCAGGAAGTGCGAGAGCAATATCAACCTGAAGCCGTCGGCTCCGCATGTACATATCACTAAGGAGGAGATAGGGCGCATCAACACCGAACTGATGGTGGTTGCCAGTACGCTGGCTGGCTGGGAGGTGGTGGCCGACAAGGATGGCGATAACGACTAAATAAAAGTTTACACACTGGTGAGAACCTTTTAACAAATGAAATGTTAATGTTTAACACTTACGAATTTAACACTTTAACAAATTAAATGTTAATCAGCGGCAGAAATTAACAATATATACTTTTATATATTCAAATAAATAATTAAGCAAGCGAGGTGCGGGATTCTTAAAAACCTCGTTTGTTTTTTATTTGCAACCAATTAAAAGCATAACATTACGCAATCATTTTCTTTTTTTTTGATTCATTCATGCGCGAAAGCCTGCGCCTCGCTGGCCGGCGGGTCGGGTGTGTGGTGCGTTCTGGGTGCTTGCATATATGCAAAGGAACACCCGAACATGATGCAGCACCCCGAACAGGTGTTGCACCTGTTGAACAGCAAAACACCCCGAAAAACACCCGAAAACAGGTGTTTTTTGTAAAAAAAGTGGAAAAGTTTAGTGAAAAACACAATTTTTTTGCGAAAATGTTTGGAGGTTTAGAGAAAAACACCTAAATTTGCACCGTGTTCCTGTTACAGGGACACAAAACAGAGTTCTTTAACACGGCAACAGCCACGAAAGTTTGATGTTCGTTTTCCTGTTTCAGGAACACCCCGAACACCGACAAAAACGGCAAAGTAATGAAACGTATCTAATATTTAGTAATGAAACACCGTTCTTTCGTACCTGAAACAATTTAATGCAGCACTTTCGTTGCCTGTTGAAACGGCAACGTTGAAACAGGGTAATGGCAAGCCTGTTAAATGCAGAGTTCGAAAACATCAGGGAACACCCCTGAATAGATAACATTATTTTTTAACTCATTAAATCATTACAGTTATGTTTACAGTAAATCAGTACAAAAACGAGAGTGTTAACAACATCAACTTCGAAAACAATGCAGTCGTTCTTCTGTTGCAGAATGTTGCAAGCAACGGCAACGTAACAATTAAGGTGTTACAGTTTACAGGTTGCAGCGACACAAAACCGACAACAATAGTTAAACACCTGTTGAAGTCGCTGTTAGCAGAGTTCAACGTTGCAGAAGATTTCAACGACCGTTACAGAATGTTCAAAACAGGTGTTACGGTTAACGGTGTAGAAGAAGAAGTTAGAACAGGAATTCAGGCAAAACGCAAGTTTTCCCCGTTCTTGAGAACATCAGTTATTTACAAAACTGATAGCAACGGCAAATTGACACACGCTGTTAAATGCGACAACGGTGTTTTGCTTTCTGATACAGCGTTAAACATCAGAAAAGAACAGTTAGTAACAATGTATGAATACAACAGCGCACAATTTAGAAGTGCACTGCATCATACGGCAACGGCTGTTTTAGAACAGTGTTCTTTCTTCACTGCTGTTGAAACAGAGTTCAACAACATTGAAAACGGTTTGTTGAAGTTAGCAGAAGAAGAACAGCAACAGAAGAAGAACGAACTACAACAGCACGAACAGAAGAAGAACGACAAAAAGCAAAAAGTCGCTTAATTGTTGTTAGCACCCCGAACACCCCTGAAACGGTTTGAACGCTGTTTCAGGGGTGTTCCCTGTTTTTAGAGTTTTTCCCCGAACAGGGAACACCAAACAGGAACACCCCGAACACCATACAGGGGAACACCCCTGAATGATGCATCAGGGAACACGAACAGCACCAAACAGGGGAACACCCCTGAATGATGCAGCACCCCGAACACCGAACACCCCTGAAACGGTTTGAACGCTGTTTCAGGGGTGTTCCCTGTTTTAGTCGTTTTTCCCCAAACAGGGAACACCGAACAGCACCCCGAACACCATACAGGGGAACACCCCTGAATGATGCATCAGGGAACACGAACAGCACCAAACAGGGGAACACCCCTGAATGATGCAGCACCCAAAACAGGAACACCCCGAACACCAAACAGGGGAACACCCCTGAATGATGCATCAGGGGAACACGAACACCAAACAGGGGAACACCCCTGAAACGGTGTTCTTTCGTTTTGAAAATTAGTAATTTGCGAAAAACGGTTTTCGGCTTGATAGGGGATACTATGCCCTATTGCGAACTATTCCGTTGGTCGAATTTATCAGAATACAACAACAAATTAACAGGAAAATAAAATGAAAAATTCAAAGAAGTTGCAGTCGAAGTGGTACATGAACTATCTGCACACTTTCGACTATTATTGCCGCCTGCGTGAAACTGGCGTGCCTGCGCAGATCGCTTTTGCGCGTGTGAAGAACTTTGCAAGACAACAACCTGAATTTTGTCAGGAATGCAAAGACTATCTAACGACGACCATGTTTATGATTATTCGTAGAAAGTTTGGTCGCCCGAACCGTGCGCCACAGTACATACAGGCGTACTATAAGCGTAAAGCAGACGTTATCGGTTGGTAACGTCTGTTCTATCTCTGCAACGGTTTTTGCTATCATTGTGCGGAGCGTGCGCTCTGGCTTGATAGCAAGAACTGTGTCTAATCGGTTGCAGTTGCAACCATCGAACAAACAGTTAACAGCAAAAATTATATCTATATGACAACAAAAAAATTCGATGAGTTTGTGATGTCTATTTGCAAGCCTCGTGGTATTGTGCCCAGTCGTGACGAGTGGGCACGTATGCACGAACTGCGCGCGCACCATGTGTGCTTCGCTATCGTGCTGGCGCGTGTTCGGAAACACAGGTATGTCCAGATTGTGCCCGAACGCGAGGATCTTCACGGCTATGCCCGTATGCTCAGTGTCCAGCTGAGGATGGGGAATGCTGTGCTCTATTGTGGCTATTACAGGCCGGAGACTGTAACCTATGAGGAGGAGGACTTTTCTCCTAAAAAGCGTTGGATGGTGTGGAGTTGGTTCTATGAGCAGAACCCAAAGGTCATGCGTGCGCTATCACTGGCGCGTGAACGTGCGGAGCTGGCTAACCCTGCGCTTGTGGACTATGAGACCTATACGCGCAAGGACGGGAGTACGGGCGAGAGGGTGATACACCATACTACGCTGAACAGCTATTGGGATGCAGCGGGTGTCATCGCTGACAAGAAACGTGCGTTCTCGGATGCTGCTACGGAGTTCGGAGTGTGTCCGGACAAACGGACTATCGAGGACATGCAGGAGCGCGTGCGCATCTGCTCGCTGGCTTCATGGGGTGACGACTATCAGGCCATCGTGCCGGAGAGCAAGCGCCCGAAGCGTGCGCTATTGAGCGTGTGCGAGCCCTACGAGCGCAAGCCCGAAGTGTGGAGTGCGCCTATCCCCAGGGACAGGTATGCGCCTACGGACTACGAAGCACCGAAAGCGGAAAATCCCTATCGCCGTCGCTGCCCAAACCATGGGTTCCAGCGCACGGATCATGCGAACCGCGTGATGAACTGGATGGTTGCATTCTGACGGATCCTATCTGCCGTTTGGTGGATGACAGGATAACTGTGCCCTGTCGGCTTGATAGTCGGCAGGGCTTACTATAAACTATCAATTCACAAAAATTATTGCCTATGGGAAAGGATAATGTATGTCTGAGACAGCCACAAAAGTGTCTCACTGTAGCGTTTCGCAGTCACTATCAGGAGATGCGTGACAATGCGGAGATGACGTACACGCGGCGACAACTGCGTGAACTGCTATACGCTTTCGCCCGCCCGCTCGTGCCCCTATGGGACGAGAAGGAGCTGTACGAGAGCGTCGACGAGTTTCTGGACGGGATGGAGCAATAGCTCTGTCCTGTCCTGCGCTCTGACTATCCGACGGGATAACTATGCCCGGACTATCGCAGAAAAATCGAAAGAAAAATGCAAAAAAATACTATCAACTTTCAGGGTGTGGACTATCCTGTGCGCACCCTCGACATACGCGGCATCCACTCGTATGAAGACGAGTGCTATGCCGGCGTAAAGGTAGCCGACACGTCGCTATTGCTGGCTCTTGGCAGCGACGACTGTTCCGACTGGAGCAAGGAAGCAACGGCTATCGACGAACAAATATTCTTCTACTTCTCGCCCGGACAGCTCGCAAAGTGTTCGGACAAAGAGCTTATCGAGGAGCTGGAAGTGTGTCTATAAACAAAACTAAAAAAATTCGGAGGACAAACGTATGAAGACTTTTCTGAAAATGATTGTGGCCGCTATCGTGGCCGTAGGTATGGCGTGTGTGGCTATTGCCAACGACGCAAGTGATAACGTGGTTATCGTGACCCTGTTTGCGACGGGTATCGCCGTGAGTGCGCTGCTGGGCGTGTACGACATGCCCGCTGAGCGCACGAAGCACGACTCTATCCGCCCCCAGCGGCGAGACTACGGCCAGGCGGCTGTATTCGTGGGCACGGCGTGCTTGCTTATCGGCACACCGCAGGAGTGCGACGACATCGCGGACGACCTGTGGCACCACGGCCAGCAGGCCCGCGTGGAGCGGCTGACGGGCGAGGAGACACAGTTCGACGTGATGTAAGCGACTATTCGGGTCGGTCTATCGGGCAGAATGCTGCGATTAAGCGAGGGCAGAGTGATGCTTGCATCGACTATGCTGAGCGTGAGCAGGCTCGAAACGCAGTTTCAAATTTACTGAAAATTATACTGAAAATTAAACATCAAAATCAAAACAACTATGGCAACAAAGAGTATGGCAAGCACCGCCAAGAAGAGTGCAAAGATCGTGAGCATGGCAGCAGCAATGGCTGCAAGTATGGGACTATCGGGCGACGACGTGAGGGCAGCCGAGTGCGCCTTCGCCGACATGGCAGCCGAGTACGGCCAGCACGCCGTCATCGTGAGCATGAACCCCTTCGGCGGGCTTATCGCGTAAAGTAGGGAGGACTGACTATGGCAAAGTTTGATATGGGCGGATTCATCCGCGAGTGCTATCTGCGCTCGGAGCCGAGCGTGGACCTGGACGAGGTGACAAGCGACAACCCTATCAGTTGCAGCGACCATCGGCTGAGTGTGGAGAACTATCACGCTATCTGCGTGGACTATGGGCTTGAGGACAAGGACGGCAATACGCTTGACCACGACCGCCTCTGTGGGTGTAACATGTGGATGCTGCAGAGCGGTCCGCAACTGTATGACAACAATAAAGCAGCATGACTATGGAACAGCCGATAAACGTGGACGATATGTCCATCAGGCAGATTAACGCCTATTTCCGCAGGAACGACGACAGCCGCCTGTGGCCTATCTGCGGCCGCTTCAATGCGACCGAGCGAGCTATCCGCCGCATCCGCCGTGCCCGTAGGCAGGGGATGTGCGTGAGCCCTGGACTTGAGTACTATCTGACTCTCGAAAACGAGATAACTGAAATCGTAAATGCAGCGTAAAAACAAAAATCAGAAACAATTATGGCAAAGGCTATCAACATCAACAAGACTCGCAAGGCACTGGCCTATGCGTACAACGTGAGTATCAACGAGAGTATCGAAACCCCGATAGGTCAGATGCTGGCCTATCGCAAAGCAGCATGAGGTATGGCTAAGATTATCAGCCTGAAGGAGATTATGCGGGCGGTGAACGACGGCAAGCGCTACGTACACCGCTACATCGTGAAGACGAAGGGCGGCATGTTCGTGGGGCTGTTCGACTATGGCCGCACGTATAAGGCAGCCGAGCATCCGTGTGTGCTGGACTGTGACGCCAGGACGGCGCGGACGCTGGCCGAGACGTTCAGCGGGCGGGCCTATATGTTGGAGTGCGACACGGCGGACGCCCGACCATGGCGACTGCTGGCCGACTGCGGCCGCTTCTGGCAGCAGACAGGCAATAACTACTTCTATCAGCAGAGGTGTATCAATCAACTTAAAGCAGCGTGAGACTATGGCAAAGAAATTCTGGGAGCGCGAGGAGTTCAGCATTGAGCAATTCGCAAGGATATTCAGGGAGGTGTACGACGTGTACTATAACGCTCCCTACGAGCAGACTACCGAGGGCGAGCGATGGCGTGAGGGCGACCGGCTGATGCAGGACCCCGACAACGTGCCGCTGCTGAAGGCCTATGTGGACTATTGCGGTGACATCTTTACCAGCGACCGCGAACTGGCGGCCTTCGCCCTGACCTACGGGGTGTATCAACAAGTGTATAACAAGTAAAACAAGTGAGACTATGAGCAATCCGAGAGTTTATGTGGGCACCTACGGCAAGTACAACCGAGGGTCGCTGAAGGGCGGCTGGGTGAGCCTATTGGAGTGCAAGAACCACGGGGACTTCCTGCGCAAGTGCAAGGCGTTACACCGTGGGGAGCGCGACCCAGAGTATATGATTCAGGACGTGGAGGACTTCCCCGACGGGCTGGAGTGTGGCGAGTGGCTGAGCGAGGAGGACTTCAACGACGTTATCGCGGCCTGCCGTGAGGAGCAGCAGGAGGAGCAGGGCGCGTCGCTGGAGGACAGGCTGAGGGTTGCGCTACTGATGCAGCTGGGCGGGCGGAAGGCACCCGTCAGCAAGGCTATCGACAACGATAAGGCGCTGCTGGAGGAGTATATGCAGGAGTATGCGAAGGTGTGGCCTAACGACAAGGGGATGCTGGACTACTGCCGCAAGAAGTTCTCGTCGGCTATCCGGCTGCAGAACGGGGGCATCCTCTACTTCGAGAAGCCGAGCATCGACCATGAGTTCTGCTTCCACGACGAGGGGCCTGACTATGACTACTACCGCCACCTGATGGCCGACAAGGAGAAGCGGCTGGCGCAGTATTTCCTGGACCGCAACCTGAGCGGGTTTGACGAGGACATCGAGCGGCTGAAGTCGCTGACGAAGGACTGCCGCACGCTGTACATCCAGCGCCAGAGCTATACGGGCGAGACGGAGCGGCTGAACCTGTGGAAGTGGTACTCGTGGAGCGAGTATGACGTGGAGAACGAGCCCTACCGCTATACGCCGGGCACCTACGAGAAGATGACCGACCGCGACCGCAAGGCTATACTACAGGCCGTGAAGCACGAGCGCGAGAAGTTCGAGAAGCGGCTGCAGACCTACCTGAAGCGCTATGGCGTGAGCAAGATACGGACGTGGACGTATTGGGCGGACGCGTGATGAGAAGTGAAAAATTAAAATTGCAAGACTATGGCAAAGAAAATCGACCATCTCACCCTAATGGTGGGAGTGAGTTCCTATGAGCACAATGGATGTAAGTATGACGCGCTGCTGATTATCGTGGCCTACTACAAGGGACGCGGATTCGTGGCAACCTATCAGCCCGTGAAGATGCACGACTACGGCTACCAGACGGGACCCATGCCGAGCGACGACCCGCTGGAGAAGGCTACGGGATTCGTGGTGAAGGAGGCTACGAAGAACAATGTGAAGACGCTGGAGCAGATGCGCACCAACCTGGAGACGGCACGCGAGGGCATCGCCTTCTACTTCGACCGCCGCGACTGGCAGAAGCTAAAGGACCTGATGGGCGACGCGGCCAACTACGGCTATACGGCCGACATCGAGAGCAGGGTGCAACTCGACATCCGAGTATATAACAACAACAAATCATCAAACAATTCAAACAATACAACTATGGCAAAGAATGTGAACGCCCAGGAGTATGTGGGCAAGGTGTTAGTATTGAGCGACGGCAAGTCGAAGTATGTAATCAAGTCAGTGGACGGCGACAAGCTGGCGGCAGAGTTCAGCCGTGGCGAGGGCGCAGCGGCTAACGTGAGCCTGACCGTGGCGCAGGTGGAGTCGATGGTCAGCGCAGGCAAGGCGCAGTGGGAGACGATGACCAAGGTGGGCGAGTACACCGTGAAGGACGACAACGGCAACAACGTGACGTTCGAGAGCGTCGCGCCTAACGTCGGCTACGAGGAGGTGGAGGAAGTATCGGCTATCACTCCGACTAAGCCGGTGGCACAGACTATCGACATGAAGCCCAAGGAGGAGAAGCGCCCGACGGGCCGCGACAGGTTCGTGGTGGCACGTGTGCCACATCCGGGCGAGAGCGGCGACGGTCCTAAGCCTACCACACCTACCAAGCCTACCAAGACGACGCTGACCGAGGTGCGGCTGGTGGTCTATACGACGGCCCGCACGCAGCAGCAGGCTCCGCGTATCGAGGGCTTCGCCGGTGAGGACGACCCCCGCTGGAAGAAGCACTATGACGAGAAGCAGCGACTGAAGGACCTGAAGGCCGACGCCGAGAAGAAGAACGACCGTCTGCGCAAGGCTATGAAGGGCAAGACGAAGGCCGAGAAGGAGGCTATGATGGCGCAGTGGGTGGTGGTGCCTAACGACCCCTTCAACGCCAGCTATTTCACCGACCGCACCACGGGCGAGAAGACCTACTCGCTGGTGATGGGTGCCAAGTATCTGGACGTGGCCCAGCAGCTGGTGGATGCCTACAACACCGACGACCGCGAGGCATGGGCCAGGGCTGAGCAGGCCGTGGCGGAGGTGAAGAGCAGCGTAGTGGCCGAGGCAGTGGCAGAACGCCAGGCCAAGCGTGAGGAGCGCCGGGCCAAGCGCGAGGCAGAGAAGGGCAAGACTGAGCAGCCGACACCTGCCGCCACCGTGCAAGGCTACACCGACAAGGACGTGGCCGACATGCTGAAGCGCATCATGGCGGGCGAGGCCATCCCCGAGAACATCAAACTGGCTATGGCGGCTTGATGCTTCGCAAGTGAAGAATGAGGGGTCGTCGCCTGACGGCTCCTCAAAATTATCCGAAAATTATTCTGAAAATTATTCAAAAATCAAAACGATTATGGAACTTTACTATCATCGGACGGATGGTGGGGCTGAGTATTACGGCACCACCTATCGTGTCGCTCCTAACGGCGAGAAGGTGAGCGACTGCAAGCATCATGTATTGCGTACCGACGGCGACGAGCTGGAGGTGCTGAGTATGGAAGCTATCAAGGCGGCCGGATTCAAGTCGGTCAAACTGAGTATCATCACCGAAGACGAGCGGGCCGACATCCTGAACGCCCTGCACGATATGCGCAGCCGCTATGAGGCATGGCCCACTAACGAACTGTCACAGGAGCGCATGGCGGAAATAGACCGCCTCATGGAGAAACTGAAGGCTATACTCTAAACACGATACGACTATGGACAAGATATTACAGATGTTTTTCGAGGCAGGGCGGTGGGAATACGCCATTGCCAAAGGTGTGGGTAAGGACGTTCCGAAGAACGTGCTCTATCAGTTGTGCAAGCCGGAGGTAAGGCTGCGGATGTGCGAGGCTATCCGTGACGGCAAGTACGAGATTGCACCGCCGCACACGGCGCTGATACCCAAGGACACGCCGGGCGAGTTCCGCACGGTGTATGTGAACGAGGCGGCTGACAGGGTGCTGCTATCCATTGCCAACGACCTGCTGTTCGAGCTGATGGCCGACAAGGTGCATCCGGCGTGCAAGAGCTATCTGAAGGGCGTAGGCTGCGGACGTGTGGTGCAGGAGGCAAGTGCCGCTATCTGTCGCTGTGACACAGCTACACACTCAACGATCGGGTGGAAGTCAGACCTGAGCAAGTATTTCGACTCGGTGCCTATCGAGTATATCGACGCGGCTTTTGACGAGGTGGAGGAAAGGCACGGGAAGAGTGCGCTGATTGACGTGATACGCAAGTATTATCACTCGGACCTGTATATCGACGGCGAGGACAAGCAGGTGAAGAGCAAGTATCAGTCGTTGAAGCAGGGCTGCTCGGTGGCCTCGTGGCTGGCGGATGTTCTGCTCTATCACATCGACGAGCAACTGTCTGAGATGCAGGGCTACTATGTGCGCTATTCGGACGACATGCTCTATATCGGCGAGGACTACGACGTGGCTATGGACGTGCTGCGGACGGAGCTGGGCCGTATGCAGATGAAACTCAATCCCAAAAAGGTGGAGCTGCTGGATGCACAGGACTGGTTTAAGTTCCTGGGCTTCTCTATCAGGGGTAAGGATATCTCGATGAGCAACACGAGAATCAAGAAGTTCCAGAAAGAGATAGAGAGCCGTACCATCAAGGCTTTTACTATCGACAAGCAGGGTAAGCGAAAGCCTGTGACTTTTGCCAAGGCACTGAATCAGGTGAACCGCTATCTGTATCATGGCGACGGACAGGGACACTCGTGGGCTACGGGCATCCTCGGCGTGGTGAACGTGAGGCAGGACATCGACACGATGAATCAGTTCGTGATGGACTGTCTGCGGGCGGTCGAGACTGGCAAGAAGAAGGTTGGCGGTCTGGGCTATGACAAGCAGGGCCGTGAGGGCTGCATCGTCCGTGGCAGGGGCAGGAATGTTTCGGCCAACCGCCGCAAGACGGGCGACGACATCAGCGGGTATCTGTCGTTAGGCTGTATGCAGAACTCCATCAGGACGAGCCGTGCGGCGTATGATACGCTGGTGAGGACGCTCGATGTAAGATGTAAGAAGGAAGATGTAAGACATCAGCCAATTCCCGCTGACGCGCCTACCCGTAACCTTTCAGACATCGACCATCAGACATCTATCGAGATGCTGGAGGCGGCATACGCAGCCTATAAGCACTCGATACCGAGCGAGAAGACGATGCACAGGACGGCGCGATTCTATGCGCTGCCGGAGAGTGAACTCAGCGACGACGACATGCTCTATGGCGTGAGCCGTGAGCAGGCGGAGCGAGATTTGGAGCAGGCGCTGTATGGGTTTGTGATGCCCGAGGGCAGCGGGTGGTTCTGGCAGAGCGAGAACGACCCGGACTTGGTGGTACTGAGGAGCTGGTGCAAGGCAACTTAATACGACGCTACCGCATAGTAGCCTATCCATCAGGGCGGAGTATTCAAGCAGAAGACCTCTTAACCAGAACTTCGTGAGTCTTGGCGCCGTTTGGGAGACACCGCTATGCTCATGTCTCCCTGGCTCGGCGCCAGACTCCTCGTTCTGGCGACGTCTTCTACACATCGCAACAATACAGATACTATGCCAGTCCGCAAGGATGGATGACGGCATCGCACAATGCCCCGTCTGCTTATGGCGACAAGTTCATGTAGCGGCGTGCTTAACCAGAGTGGACGCCTGGATCCGTCCAGGTTCATCACCGTGGATGGATCCTGGCGGCCATTCTGGCACACGCCGCTATCTAATCGGCAAGATATAGATGATGTGCAGCGTCGCAAGGAGTAGACTACTTTTTCAGGGCGCACACCCTGTATCTATCGCAGTAAGACGAGCTTTTTTCTATTGAAGAATTTATCGACAACGTATATCCCATGTGCCATGTTAATGGCGATAGAGACAAACAATAACTTTTTATAAACCCTTTAAAACATTTACAACTATGGTTAAAAAGAATGAGACCAAGAAAACAGTGACTAACAAGAAGAGTGCTACCACCAAGAAGCAGGCTACTACGCCTCAGAGCGAGACCCGCGTGGTATGCCCCGTATGCGGCAGCGAGTTTGCCATCGGCGAGCACGAGCACAAGGTAAAGAACGCTACCGTCATCGGTCAGGACTCAGGGCTGGGCACGGTTTATCTGCCCGTCAGCAAGCGCGGCGAGGCTCTGCAGGCAGCAGGCATCGACACCTCGAAGTATTTCTCCATCAACCTGCCGACGGGTGGCAGTCAGATGATGAAGATGGGCGACGACGGCAAGGCCGTGCCCGTCAGCGCCGACGATCCTATCATCCAGGCTATCGTGAGTGGCGGCACCGTGCCTAACCGCAACCTGTTCCGCCGCTGGGTGATGTCGCAGGTGTTCCACGGACTGCAGTCGAGCGGCGGATTCTCGCAGTGGCTGAAGTATCACGGCTACGACTACCAGTGGGAGATGCTGATTGAGGAGCTGCGCGTGCAGGCCAAGCTCTACGGTAAGGACATGGAGAACTTCAACGCACGCAACCGCTGGTTTAACCAGACCGTCGCCCTCGCTATGGCCCACGACTACGTGAAGCAGCTGCGTGAGGATGCGCTGGGCCGTCCGCAGCACAAGTGCAAGGGTGTGCCGTATGTGACGGTGCAGCACAAGCACTACTTCCTGACCGACATCGAGAAGAAGCTCATCACACCAGTCCGCCAGGCTATCTATGCCATTGCAGAGGCAAAGACTCCGCAGAAGTTGTACGAGGCCGTCAAGAATTTCTGGAGAGCCTGCCCCACAAGTGACTGGCGCTATACGCAGTGTGCCGAGTGGAAGGATGCCTACAAGGGCATGGGTGCCTACGCCACGATGCAGAACCTGCTGCGCTTCCACGGCTGCACGTTCCCAAAGGACAACGACTTCTATCAGCGCAACGTGGCAGGTCTGACACTGTTGGAGCGTGCCGCTGAAGCCTATGACGATGGCGAGGGCTGGCGTCTGTTCGGCTTGATGAAGCAGATGCTTGACGAGAACGGCATCGACATCGAAGGGAAGATGAAAGAGTGGCATGACGCTAAGGCCGCCCGCATCAACCACAACAGACGATAGGTCTCTATGGGCTGCGCATACGGCCATCACGCTCCGCAGGGCGGCGACATTTCAGGGTGATCCGTCTGAACAGAGATGGTCCGTCGAACACAACGTATTCGAGGACCAATCTCTTGCGTCGGATCACCTATCATCGCAAGAGTATAGCCCTATGCCGAGCTGCAAGGCGGAGCAAAGTCAGTGTGGACTATGACCCATCAGGCCGTGCAACATTTAGGCCAACCGGCAACAATAGGCCGTGCTATGACTCAGCCGACAGGGACATCCCCTGTTGGCTGAAGTCATCGCTACCGCCTCCAGCCGGTTGACACATCGAAGCTATAGAGCCTACACACCGGGCACGGATGGATGGAAGCGGCGTGCGCCGCAAGAACGACCGAGTGAGACGTGCGAGATTTAGCGTGTCAGGATGTTGTATTCTGTAGCTCTATCAGATGCCTGCGTTGATTCACGCAGGCATCTGATGAGTTACAGAAACATCCTGAACTACATCGACCCTCTAAAGACTTGACGCACCATGCACGGAGCACACGGTTATGCCACAGCATAGTGGCTACAAACCTGCAAGGCGGAGAGATTTAGTAAACAGTAAATAAGGGAAGGCGGGGCCAGCCGTCGTATCCCTATTGTTATACGACGGCTGGAACCGCCTTCGTATTTCACTGTTGACATCAAAGTGCTAAAGCCTATATGCCGCATCCGTAGAGCAGGCGACACCCCAGCGCAGGGGAAATACGACCGCAAGACGTCCGGGATTTTAATCATCCGGTTCACAATCACCCTGGATTTATACTGGGAGCACCTCCCAGTAACATCCAGGGTTGTTACACCGGATCATATCGGCAACTTAAAGCTATGCGCCAAGGGCGGCAAGCGGAATCTATGTGAGAGACGGCTGCGCATACAGCCTATACGAGATTGCAGAGCGGAAGGATTCAGAGCACGAGCACATGATAAGCCCAGCTCAGTAGGGCGGTCATCAATAAGATGGCGGCCTTACGAGCTCGGGCTTCCACGCTCGTGATTCATCAAGCAACTAAAGCACTATGCCAGTCCGCGAGGCAGTCGGATGATGATTAACAAACTTAAAACAGTGAGACTATGGAAAGAATTGCAGCGCCGTTTGACGGCAAGAATCTGATTGACGACGACCTGCGGGACGTGGTGTTTCAGAACTGCTATTGGGCCGCCGACATGAAGGGCGGACGGAGCCACATGATAGGACGTGTGGACGTGGACAGCTACGACAAGGACGGCATCTATCTGGACGCTATCGTTGATGCACAGTGGAGCGCGTCGAGCAACACTATCCGCATAGAGCTGCTGGCCTGCCCGTGTGCCGAGGACTTCTACTCGATGCGCGACGACTTCTTCCGCTACTTCGAGGGCGTGTTCCGCGAGTGGGAAGAGGGACTGAAACATAACTGCATCGAGCCCGATACCGCAGAGGTGGAGATGAAGCGTGAGGGCAACGTGCTATACGTGAGCTTCTGGTGGATTAACAATTAAAACAGAGAGACTATGAAGAAGTATGAAGTGAGAATGACTATGCTTGTGGCAGTGTCGGTGGAAGTGGAAGCCGACAGCGCAGAGCAGGCCCGTAAGCAGGCTATGGAGAAGACGGCCCGCGAGGAAGCGTACTACCTGCAGCACTACGACTCCATCTGGGAGCGTGAGGTGACGGAGGTGAACGAGTGTGAGCCGGAGGATGAGCCAGACTACGAGGCTATCAACGAGCCGGAGGAGGATGCTTAACACGAATTACCACGAATGATCGTGAATTATTCGGGAATATTTCGTATCTTTGCAATTGAAATTGCGACCCTGCTCACGCTCGGCATAATTGAAACGAGTTTCATTCTGCCCTCGCTTAATCGCAGCGTTGCCCCGTAATTCTAAAGCATGAGTGATATGGAACAGAACGTTGAACCTGTCCGTAACGGCGTGATACGCTCGGCGGGCGAAATGAAATGGACGAATGAAGAAGTCAGAAAGATGTTCACTGATAGCGACGGCAGAGTTCACGCTGTCGCATCCATTGATAGTGACACGGGTGAATGTGTGCTCTACTGACGGCAAGCACCGGAAGGACGGCGCCATCGCCCTGTGGGACACCGGCTCGGAACATTGCGGCGTGTCGAAGGCGCTGGCTCAGGAACTTGGTCTGCTGCAGGTGGGCACAAGGCTGACGCGCTACGGCGACAAGCAGGTGATAGAGGAACCTACCTACCTGGTGAATATCGAGATACCGCAGACGGGCTTCAAGCGGTCGCTGCTTGTCGTGGGGTTCGGCGATGACAGCCAGGACTTCATCATCGGCATGCCGCTTATCCGTACCGGCATATTCCATATAGAGCCAAAGCCCGACGGCGGATTCCGCTTCGTGTTTATGAAGCGGGAATAACCCTCTCTACTATCCCACGGCGGCTCGACCTGCGCCTTTGATGGCACCGTGGGAACTATTACGTTTTGACCTATCGGTCGAAACGTCTACGCCATACCATAACTGGAACGAGTTCCGTTCTGGCTATGGCTCAATCGACGTTTTCATAACTGTAAAGCCCTGCCGAGTGCTTCGGTTGGGGCGGTTTTGATTTTGAGTGGTAGTGCTCTTCGCTGCGATGGCGAGGGGCACTTTTTGAATGATGATTATTAATCCCCTAAAATATTTACGACTATGGCTATAGCAAGAACAATGAACCCCTTCACCTGTCACAGAGACTTGAAGGAACTGGAGATGCTGATACTGGCACACACTGGAGTGATGCTGTGGATCCAACTATCTCGTGAGTCACGGGCAAAGATTCGTGAGTTAAGGAAGCTCGGATATGCCGACGGAACTACACCCATAGAGAATGCTACGGCGAAACACAAGGATAATCTGCGGATATTGGGAAACAACTTAGACGAGTACCGCTTCCGCTGCCAGTGTGCCAGGATGAACATCAACGAGGCCACGGCTTTCCGTGACAAGCTGGTGGAGTATATCGAAGAACTTTAATCCTACTACGACTATGACTACAAAGGAAATCAAGCAGGCTATTGATGGCGGCAGGCTGGTTGGTCTGAAGGACGAGCCGCTGAGCCGCGTGTGCTATGACCTGTTCGGACAGATGGTGGTGGTATCGCTGTGTGCCGAGCCGCCTATACGACTGGCGACTGTGAAAGACAATCGCAGGGCGCAGTTACTGAATGAGTAAACAAGTTAAACATTAAAACCCCAAGAGACTATGGAGAAGAAGGAATTAACAAACGGCATCGTGGAAATCGAGGGTGTCAAGACGGTAGCCGAGCGAACGGTGGATGGCTACGAGGTGACGTATAAGCCCCATGGCAACTATCACAAGGGGCTGGACGTGAACGAGGTGGTGTACGACCTGATGATCATTGCTGCGCATGACATGCTTGACTGGGGCACAACAGTGTATGCAGGTGAGTACACGGCGGCTGAGATGGCTGGCAAGGTCGGCTACCTGCACCAGTTCATGGAGGGCGAGGACTACAAGACCATCGGCATCAAGACTGAGACGTTCTGTTGCTCCTATCATGCCGGCGAGGCGTTTGCCCAGATGGCAGAGTGGGAGGGTGTGATGAACATGGCGCCGAAGAAGTACCACCGGTTTGCGGTGGAGGGCAAGGAGATGCCAGAGGGCGCGAAGCTGAAGCCCTATCAGCGCTGCCACGGCTACAAGCCGAGGACTATCAGCCTGGCTGCCGAGAACGACCGCATCGCCAAGAAGTTCGAGGTCATCGGCAAGATGGCGCAGAGCCTGACGAGCGAGGGTATGAAGCGGGCGCTGAGCGTGCTGACGGCGGTGAAGAGTATCGAGAAGCTGCACGGCCGCGAGATGGGCGACCTGGCCGGAAAGATGCTGCGCCGCAAGCTGTGGCGTGACTACGGCAAGGACAAGTATCAGCAGCCGATGGTCTATACCGCCAAGGACTTTGAGCCAGGGCCGGAGTGCTGGAAGGTGGTGGACGAGGACTATGCGAAGGAGCTGATAGCCTACTTCCGTCAGGTGCTGGCCGAGAGCCCTGCCCCCAAGTGGCCTGCAAAGGGCGACATGGTAATGCTGAAGAACCAGGAGAAGCAGTGCAAGAAGTGGCAGGGCAAGCTGAGCGTCTATGAGGTGCGCGGCCAGCTCGACATGTACCAAGACAAGATCAACTGGTATGCCGTGGTGTGCACCACCAAGGGCAAGCACGACAGCACGACCTACAAGGTGGACGCGCTGGAGCCGTGGACGGAGCCAGAGAAGGCTGCGAGTAAGCGAGGGAAGAATGATGCTTGCATCGGTTCTTCCGAGCGGAAGCAGGCTCGACCAGAGGTCAAGTCTAAGAAGAAGGCTGTTTCCAAAAAGGAAAAGACCACGGCAAAGGCTATCAATCTTGAGCCATGCACCGTGAACCCTGAGCCTACACTGGAGGAGCGCCTGCGGGCTGCGCTACGGAAGCAACTTGCTATGGCGGCGTGAGTGCCTGCGGCAAATTGAGAATTGAGAATTGAAAATTGAGAATAAAAAGATTTAGGAGTATGGAGACAAAGAACTACAACCTCGTGACGTTCGACGACGCAGAGGACAAGACCCCGAAGGAACTTTATCTGGTTGACATGAAGCGGAAGAAGATTCTGCTGTTTCAGATGTACCGCGACTGCAAGGACGTGACCAGCCGGACGCAGCGTATGTATGACACCGACATGAAGAACGGCGGCTTCGACCGCCGTATTGGTTGCGACCTGATAGACTTCATGAACGGCAGAGACCGCCATCCCTGGCTGAAATTCATCCTGAGCACCGACGACGCACGGGAGGTGACTCGCAAGATTGCAAGCGTCAGGGCCCGCTGGTTTAGCATCCATTCAGATGTACTGAAGAGTAAATCCGAAAGCGAGCTGGCAGGGTGGAGCAGGCACAACGACCCTGTGGAGGATGACAATTTCGTGGCAAGACATTTTACGGATTTATAAATCATAACAACATTTACGACAATGCTAAGAGTGAACTATCAGATTGAGTACGGCTCAATCAAGGTGAAAAGTGTAGGCAACGAGAAGAAGCTCTACACAGTGAAATTCCATCCCGCCAACTGCGAGTGCGGCGCGTTCATCTACCACTACAAGGACGAGAACGGGGTGAAGATGGCGCAGCTGTTTACCTTCCTGGGCGATAAGCAGCACATCAGCAACATTATGAAGAACAGCAGCGACCACACGCTGCTGGGCGACAATGTTGTCAGTGTTCGTCTGAACGTGTACTATAAAGAGGCCCGCATGATAGTCGAGGCGTGCGCCAAGAGCGGCTATAAGGTGGAGTGCTACTACAAGGAACCGAAACAACCTAAAAAGAAGTAACGACTATGGCGGACTTGAAGGCATTGGCAGTAAAAAACGTAAACGAGTATATCACAGACGACGAGCGAAAGATGCTGCGCGAAGCTGGCTACTCGTTCAACATCGTGAGAGGTCCCGGTGTCGATCGTGCTGACATTATGCAGCACGGCCGCCGCGTGGCTATGGTACTGAACGGAAAAGCAAAATGGTATTAACAATTAAAACATTACGACTATGGTACGAAGAGACGTGATTGAAGGTGTGCTTGCTTCTTTGGAGTGCAAGCCTATTATGAGGGGCGAACTGCAAGCGAAACTGCAGGATATGCTCGGAACGAAGAACGAGTTTGAGGAAGGCGACACGGACGGAAAGTTTGACTGCTGTGTCTATTTCACCAACGGACATGAAACATCTACGGCAAACATGTGTGACATCAGGATTGACTATCTCCCGACGCTGAACGAGGGAGAAATCTATGTCACAGGTACGGAGATTCTTGACTATCAGTATTAAAACATTTACGACTATGACAGACAAGCAGAAGGCATCGCAGGTGCTGCGGTACATGGAGGACGAGATGGACGTGAAGACGGTCCTGAATGTGTTGAACCCCTATCTGAAGGACGAACAGCTGGCCGAGGTCTACGACTCCCTGGTGAGCGACGGCGCCATCAGCCCCGACGGGTATTGTTATTAACCCAATAAAAACGAAACGACTATGGAGCAAAAGAGATTGACAAAGAAACAGATGGCTGCTGTAAATGAATTGAAAGCGGTTATCGCAAAGGTGGAGAGCATGGGTGTGACCCTGCTGTTTGAGGGGAGCGACGGATGGCTGTTCGCCCTGAACGACAAAGGCACTGACGGCATTGCATCGGAAAGAGAACTGACGGAAGAGTATGGTGATGACGTGGAGCGAGTGGAAATAGACTGGAACAAGACGGAGTGCGTCTGCCAGCCCACCTATCGCCACACCGACTACGATGGCGAACTGTATCTTATCAAGGAATAAAAACATTCGAGACTATGGCAAAGATTACGACGAGTGACTTCGGGGCTATACACGATGCCATGAACAAGATGATTATCGGCGAGGTGAAGGCGGCGCTCAGGCTGGTGCCGGGGCAGCAAAAAGAAGGTGGCAGTCTGTGTCGCGTGGTGGTATCGCCAAACTGCGACTACGAACCCCGCGACCTGTGTGTGGATAAGGTGTGGCTCGATGACGATGGTATGCTTTGTTTCTCTGGTACGGAGGAGCACGGCTCTTTCATTGTGGACGATGACCCTGACCCGTGGACGGAGGATGACGACCTGCTCGACATCACCGACTTCAAGTATCTCATTGAGCAGCTGAAGGACATGATGCCCGACGGCGAGCACGACCTGACCAACGGCGCAGACCTGCACAATCTGGACCGCAAGGCACACGACAAGTTGAACTATTAAAAGATTTAGGAGTATGGAAAGCGACATTAAAGTAAAAGCAACATCCGAACAGATGATGATGTTCGGAAATCTGTATTGTGTGAAATGGTGTGAGCGCATCAAGTGGCTCGGCGACAGCAAGGGACGATGGCTCTACAAGGTCACGCTGAGACACGCCGACGACGCTGGCGAACTGCATGGAACGTACACGGTGGAAACGCTGATGAGGAAGTTCAGCGAAGATGCCTATACCAACTTCCCCTGCTATATAGCGGGTGCCGTCAAAGAACTAATAAAGGGCTGCGAGCTGGTTCTTTCTGCCATCGGAGATAAGCAGAAGGTGACAGACTTGATTAACGACGCCCTGCAAAAGAAGGGTATGAATGTGAAAGTGTGTAACAATTAAAACGATTACGACTATGGAGAGAACAGAAATGATTGAGAAGATTATGGCTGCGGCACGCGGCGTGAACTTCACGGACGAGATCGACGACATCGACGTGCTGGCCTACACCGACAAGGACGGCAATACGCATGAAGACCGCTTCGATCATATCGACACGACCACGATACCCATGAGCGTGCATTTCATCGGCGGAACGGGTCATAAGAACTTCAACGTGCCTATTGCACGGCTGACCGACGAGAGCCTGGAGCAACTGTACGACTGCATCGAGCAGCCCGCACAACTGACAGACAAGCAGAAGGCATCGCAGGTGATGCGGTACATGGAGGACGAGATGGACGTGAAGACGGTCCTGAACATGTTGAACCCCTATCTGAAGGACGAACAGCTGGCCGAGGTCTACGACTCCCTGGTGAGCGACGGCGCCTTTCCGGAGGACGGGTATTGTATGTAGCCCAAAACCTTTTACCTCGTAGAAGCTGGCAACGAGTACGATATCGAAGCATCAGGCTTCTACGAGGATCAAACTTTTAACGACAGTATTAACAACGAAATCGAGACAATTATGAAGATTAAAGTTTATGAAGTAGTTTCAAGCAGCTACGAGACAGCAGACAACTATCTGCATCAGGAGAGTTATTTGTTTGACGACCCCGACAAGGCTCGTCAGAAGTTCAAGAACCTGCGCGACTGCATCAAAGGCGACGTTTACGGCGACGAGGACTGCGAGTATGACGCTGATGAAGACGAAGGCGAAAACCGCTACGAGGCAAGCCGCGAGGTGGGCACGGAAAATGAGTACCAGGCTATCGTTGAACTGAAGGAGAAAGAAATCGACATCCCCAATGCTACCGACCGCCGCAAGTACGGGATGCCCATTCAGGAACTGCGCGACATGATAGCCGACTTCACAGGCGACAAGAAACGTGAGGCTATGCGCAAGGCAAAGATATTCGCCAGCCATATCAGTCTGCGCCACGTTTCGGAAATCGTGTGCATCAAATACGGACACCGCGACGACGAGCACGGCCAGCGAACAGAAGACCACAACTGGCTTGAGTTCCAATGGCGCGATCTGGACGGCGACTGCGACTGGTTTTCCATCATTGAATAAACTATAAAAACGATTACGACTATGACTACAGAGAAATTCAACGAAATGGTGAAAGCCTTTTTTAAGGCAGTGAAGGAGAAGACGATCCTGATTATCATCGACTCTGCATCGAAGAACGAGAAGGCGGTGTTCTCCATCGTGTCGTTCAAGGATAAGAACAATCCGTCTTGCGGTTATATAGACTACGGAAACATGCTTGAGGAACTTGGTTTCAAGAACTACCGAGGTGAGGACAGTCTGTTTGTGACCTACTGCGCCGGACGCTTCAGCCTCTTTATCCTCGACAACATCGTGGAGAAGATGAAGGGACGCGGCATAAGACTTCCGAAAGGATTGTATGAATGGATTCAGTATCAGAACCACATCTAAAACGAGATACGATTATGGCAAGCTATTACACGAAAGAAACCCTCAAAACGAAGGTGAAGCAGTTGGAGGAAGCAACAGGCTTTCCCATGGAACTTATATCCTGCAATGGCGAGTACGCCATCCAGTTCGTGGACGGCCCCGACTTCGGTTGGGCTGGCTACTACCACACTGTGAAGGAACTTATCATCTATGCCGACGGATTTCTGGCAGGCATGAAGTTTAACAAGTAATAAAACGAATTGAGATATGAGCAAGTTACAGAGACTAAGAGACAATATCGCGGCGATTGAGTGTGCATTGACCGGCAAGGGCGATGCGGAGGTGCTGGCGAAGTACACAGGGTTCGGCGGGATGAACTTCATTCTGAACCACCAGAACCCTGCGTGCTGGTCGAAGAGTGACATGGTGTACTACAAGGACGCGGTGCAGTTGGATAATCTGCTGCTGAAAGTAAGCGGCGGCGGTGAACAATATCAGGCTTGGAGGGATAGCCTGAAGGCCAGCGTGCTGACGGCGTACTATACACCGAGGGAGTTTGTACATGGAATAGGTAAAGCGCTGTATGGTTTTTACAACGAACACAAGTGCCGTCCTAATTCTTTTCTCGACCCTGCGGCTGGTATGGGTGTATTTATTCAGTGGTTGGGCGGTGCTGCTTCGGTGACAGGTGGCCGTGTAGTGGCATACGAGAAAGACCTACTGACAGGATTAATGTTAAGTCGCAGGAATATCTTCAGAAATAAGGATATCCGCATTGCTGGCTTCGAGACTATCCCTGCCGAGGAGATGGGGAAGTACGACCTCGTGGCTACGAATGTGCCGTTTGGGGATATCGCCGTGTTTGATCCGGAGTATAGCAGGAGCAAGAGTGCTGTAAGGAGGGAGGCGGCGAAGATGATTCACCGCTACTATGTGCTGAAGGGGCTGGACTGTCTGAGGGACGGGGGTATCGAGGCGTATATCATCACGTCGAACTACCTGAACAGGGACGGGGAGCAGTTGGCAGAGGCACTGAAGCAGGCGCGGCTCATCGGGGCTTACCGGTTGGCGAACAATCTGTTTAAGGAGAGCGGCACGGAGGTGGGCACTGACCTATTAGTGCTGCAGAAGGACTCGCGGAAGGAGGGGCTGACGGCTGAAGAGTCGTGGCTGCTGACGATGTATGAGGACTCGGGGTGCCCCACCAATATGTACTTCGATATGAAGCCGGAGCATGTGATTGCGACGAACTGGACGGTGGACACGGATGCGTATGGGAAGAGGGCGCTGGTGTATCACCACAGAGACGGGGTGGCTGGTATCAGCAAGCAGATGGGGGAGGTGCTGAGCAAGGACCTCGCGGAGAACTTTGATGCAGGGCTGTATCAGGACGGAGAGACCAGCCGGAGCGCTCGGCCCCAAAGGGACGCTTGCTACCAACGGGACGCAAGAACCGGCGGGCACGGTGGCAAGCAGGAGCGCAAGGAGGAGAGGATGACTATTAAGGAGAGTGTTTTGCGAGAGCTTTGCTTCGACTATCAGATGTTGTACAAGAAGGAAGCGGAAGAGATGACTGAGCAGCCAGAACTCCGAAAGGAGATAAACCGCCTCTATGACGGCTTTGTTGAAAAATGGGGCCCGCTGAACAAGCCGGAGAACGTGAAGTTCATAAAGGCTATCAAAGGCTTTGACAATATCGTAGAACTGCTGACGCTGGAGAGTCCTGATCCGAACGGTGGCGGTTATCAGAAGGCCGACATCTTCAATCATCCAGTATCATTCGCTACCGACAGCGAGCCGGTGGTGATGACGGCGCAGGAGGCGCTGGCGCGGAGCCTGAACCGATGGGGCAGGCCGGAGGTGACGGAGATGTGCATGATGAGCGGCATGAGCGAGGAGGAACTGCTGAAGGCGCTGGAGGGGGAGATTTATTTCAACCCTATCAGCGGGGAGTGGGAAATCAAGGCGCGGTTCGTATCTGGCAACGTCGTGGAGAAACTGGATATTATCCATGAGCGCTGCACCACGGAAGAGGAGAGCGACCCGCTGGTAATAGCCAGCATCAGGGCTCTCGAAGACGCTATCCCGACACCCATCCCCTTCGAGGACCTGGACTTCAACCTCGGTGAGCGGTGGATGGACTGTCAGGTGTATGCGGACTTTGCGAGTGAGTTCTTCTCGATGCCCGAGGATGCTACGAAGAGTTCGTACTGGTCGGGCAGGGTAGAGGTGACCGTTAAGTATAATGCGCTGTTGGATGAGTTTGCGGCGAGTGCATCGAGCAGGAACGAGAAGATATGGAGCCAGTACAGCATCAGCAGCGAGGCTACGAAGTCGTTGGACGGCATCGAACTGCTGGTGCATGCGCTGAAGAACACCTGTCCGAAGATGATGAAGTATCAGCGCGACGCTCAGGGCCGCTGCATGTATAACGAAAAGGGCGAGCACCTGAAGACGGAGGATCCGGAGAAGACGCAGATGGCAAACGCCAAGATTGAGGAGATTCGCCAGGGCTTCCAGGACTGGCTCGTCAAGCAGCCGAAGGAGTGGAAGGACGAGATAACGGCTATCTATAACCGAAAGTTCAACTGCTTCGTGAAGCCGCAGTACGACGGCTCTCATCAGACGTTCCCCGGTGTGGACTGGGCGGGGCTGGAAGCGAAGTACGGCATTCCGCAGCCGCAGTACGACGCCAAGGGTAAGAAACTGAGCGGCGGGCTGTACAAGAGTCAGGAGGACTGCGTGTGGATGCTGGTTCAGAATGGCGGCGGCATCTGCGACCACGAAGTTGGAAGCGGTAAGACGTTGATTATGTGCGTCGCTGCCCATGAGATGAAGCGCCTGGGGCTGGTACACAAGCCGATGATTATCGGACTGAAGGCGAACGTCGGCGCCATCGCCGAGACGTACCGCACGGCCTATCCGCAGGCCAAGGTGCTGTACGCCGGCGAGGCCGACTATAAGGGCGAGGCAGGGCGCGTGAACTTCCTGAACCGGGCCAAGAACAACGACTGGGACTGCGTGATTATGTCGCACGACTCGTTCGGACGCATTCCGCAGAGCGACGAGATACAGCGCGACATCCTGCGTGATGAGGTGCAGCAGATAGACGAAGCCATCAAGATTACCAAGGAGTGGAAAGAGTGGCGGGTGTCGGGCAAGATGCTGAAGGGCCTGGAGAAGCGCAAGCAGAACATGCAGGCGAAGATTGAGGCGCTGCAGGACAGCATCAGGACGAGGACCGACGACGTGGTGGACTTCCGCATGATGGGCATCGACCACATCTTCGTCGACGAGAGCCACATGTTCAAGAACCTGGGCTTCAGTACCCGTCACGACCGTGTGGCAGGGCTGGGCAACTCGGAGGGAAGCAAGCGGGCGTTCAACCTGCTCATGGCCATCCGCACCATCCAGCAGCGCACGGGCCGCGACCTCGGGGCGACGTTCCTCAGCGGTACCACGGTGACGAACTCGCTGACGGAACTCTATTCGCTGTTCCGCTACTTACGTCCGCAGGCTCTGAAGAAGCAGGGCATCACGTGTTTCGATGCCTGGGCCGCCATCTTCACGAAGAAGTCGAGCGAGTATGAGTTCTCGATAACCAACCAGATTATCCTGAAGGAGCGCTTCCGGTATTTTATAAAAGTGCCGGAACTTGCGATGTTCTATAACGAGATAACCGACTTCCGCACGGCAGAAGACGTGGGCATCGACCGCCCGAAGAAGCACACGATGCTCTTGAACCTGAAGCCGACGCCCGACCAGGAGCGGTATATCAAGGTGCTGATGGAGTTTGCCAAGACGGGAGACTTCAAGCTCATCGGTATGCCGAACCCGACCGACCAGCAGCAGAAGGCCAAGATGCTATACGCCACCGACAAGGCCAGAAAGATGTCGTTGGATATGCGGCTCATCGACGAAGCGTACAGCGACCACCCGAACTCGAAGGCCTCGCAGTGCGCCAAGAACATCAAGGCGTACTACGATTTGTACAGCGAGCAGAAGGGTGTGCAGCTGGTCTTTTCTGATCTGAGTGCCTACGACCCCAAGAAATGGAACATCTACTCGGAGATCAAGCGGCACCTCGTGGAGGACTACGGCATCCCGGCGAAGGAAATCCGGTTTATCCAGGAGTGCAAGTGCGAGTCGAAGAAGAACGCGCTGATAGCCGCCGTGAACCGTGGCGAGGTGCGGGTGCTGTTCGGCTCTACCCAGATGCTCGGCACCGGCGTCAACGCCCAGCAGCGAGTCGTCGCCGTGCATCACCTCGACACACCGTGGCGACCCTCCGACCTCGAACAGCGCGACGGCCGTGCCATCAGAAAGGGCAACGAGGTGGCCAAGCAGTATGCCGGCAACCAGGTGGATATCATTATCTACGCCGTGGAGCGGTCGCTCGACTCGTATAAGTTCAACCTGCTCCATTGCAAGCAGACGTTCATCAATCAGTTGAAGCGCGGACAGTTGAGCATCCGAACGCTCGACGAGGGCGTGATGGATGAGAAGACCGGCGCCAACTTCGCAGAATTTATGGCCGTCTTATCAGGTAATACCGACCTGTTGGAGCGTGCCAAACTGGAGAAGAAGATTGCCGGGCTGGAGGCCGAGAAGAAAACCTTCGCCAGAGAGAAGGCCGACTATGAGCAGAAGCGCGAACGGCTCGTGAAGGACTGCGAGGCGCTGGAGAGGAATATCGAGAGCGTCAACGAGGACAGCGAGCGGTTCTTTGCCGAGAGGGGCAAGGCAGGAGCGCTTGTATCTACTGGCGAGTATATCCACAAGATTGAGATTGACGGGTTTGAGCCTCGTGAGCAACATGAGAACGGCAGTTATTCTATACTGACAGCCGAGAACAACCCCGACGCCTTCAACAAGGCCATCGGCACCGAACTATTGCGCATCGCCGACACCGCCCGCACCGACGGCAAGCACGTCACCATCGGCAGCGTCTATGGCTTCCCCATCTCGGTGAAGACCACCTCGACCACCGTCATCCTCGACGGCAAGCAACTGACGGACTATACGAATCAGTTCTACGTCAGCGGACAGCGGCTCATCTACATCGTCAACCGCTCGGGCCGCCTGAACCGCTCGTCGGCCACCGCCTCGGCCCTGCTGCCCCTGCAGACCATGCAGCGCCTGCCCGACATGGCCGGCTCGTGGCAGCAGCAACTCTCGGAGAACCGCCAGCGCATCGACCAGCTCACCGCCATCATCGCCAACGACTGGCCCAAGGAAGACGCGCTGAAGAAACTCCGCGCCGACCTCGCCATGCTCGACCGCCGTATCAACAAGTCCATCCACAGCGACGAGCAGCAACAGATGAAGCAGGCGGCGTAGAACCCTCTCTAAAAACCGACCCTCGGTCGGCTTGTCACACCGTCCCTCGCTCGGTCAATCACATCGACCGAGGGTCGGTTTTTTAACCCCGATTATTCACCCAATTAAAACAGCAAGCAATATGAAGACAATCGACAATCAGATTAACGAACTGAAGCAGGTAGCCAAGGCGCATGGGTTGGAGATTCGCTTCCGCAATCACAAGACCGACCAGGGCGACTTCTGCATCTTCATCTACGACAGACAGAACTTCCGACAGAGTTATGCCGTGGGTTACGACGGCGACTGGAAAGGCAAGAGCGTCAGTTTCGACAAGTGCCTGAAGTCCGCCTACAACTGGATTGAGCACCGAGACAAGCGTTTCATCTTCCGCGATGGACGCTGGCAGTACGGACACTTCCACTTCATCGTCTGGAAGGACGGCGACGGCAGCGACCGTGAACATTATCTGACCATCGGCGATGCTGACAAGGCAGCCGCCGAGTATATGAAACAAGGCTATTGCGTGGTGTGCTACGACCAGGAACCGACGGGCAAGAGCCGACTGGCGAAAGTCTACGGCGATTACGAACGTCACACCAACGACTATGTGAGAAACCAAATCAAGAAACAACAGCCGGCTATGGCATAACAACAATACGACTATGCAAGTAAGAATCAAGTACAAATCAGCCGCAGACGCTGAGAATGCCGCAAGCAAACTCCCTGTTGCCTGCAAGTGGAGAATCGTAAAAGGCTATACGACCGACGCATATCTGGAAGTCCCTGAATCCTACGAGGACTATGTGATGAGATACCTGAACCCAAAAGACATTTGAGACTATGGCACGACTCGATTACGACATCGACAACTTCAGCGGCACGCAAGGACGCGGCACCCGATACGACATCCTGAGCGACGGCGACGTCATCTACCACGACATCCCCGAAGAATCCGTCGACCGCCTCTGTGCAGAAATGGAGCGCAAGCCCTACCTCTATGGCAACATCGAAGTGAAGGCGCTCTGACCCCCCTCTCGAAACTGGTATATATACCAACTGCCAACTGGTATATATATCAATCGACAACTGGTATATCATATCAGTTTCAAACTGGTATATCATATCAATTCCAAACCGCTTCCCGAACCGTTTTCCAATCGGTTGCCCAACCGACTGCCAATCGCTTCGGGAACCGATTCCAAACCCGACAATTATTCACCCAATTAAAACATTACGACAATGACGACAACTGCAAACTACATGATCAAGGCCGTGGTAGGCGGCGAGACCTACCTGTTCCAGTACGAACACTGTTACGACGCATGGGCTGCGCTGGAGCAGTTCTGGCACGAGGACTACCCCGAGACCATCGCCAGCCTGCCCGACTGTGGCACCTTCCCCATCGACATCCTCTCTATGCTCGAAGGCAAGGTCATCGCCACCATGCCCGTAACGTTCAACGCCTGCCTCTTCGACCACTTCTTCGACAAAGGCTGGAGCGCATCGAGCCAAGAGCCCGGCCAGCGCTACACCCTCGACCAGTTCGCCAAGGACATCGCGAGGGAGCCGGACACCGCCAGGGACATCATCGCCCTGTGGAGCGACTGGTGCATGGACTACGACGACGAGAACCGCTGGCTCGACTACTTGGTGAAGCACCCCAAGGGACACTGCAACCGCCAGCACCTGCAAGACAAGTGGGACCACTGCTACGAGAAGTACGGCAACAAGGCCGCCATGCAGATGTTCTGGCGCGAACTCGACCGCAAGAACCGCGACATCCTCACCGAGTACATCACCACGCAGTGGCGGAAGAAATGAATAATAATCCTATAAACAGAAACAAGCATGGAATTGACAGTTTACGTCCTCAGTTACAACGCCGGAGTTCTTGGCGTGTACAAGAGTAAAAAGAAAGCGCTTCAGGAGAAATCCGAATACGAGCGCTATGACTATAAAGGCGTGAAAGTAGAAGAGTTTCACGTCTATGAGTAACCCGAGTTTAACCCCCTATAAACAGAAACAAGCATGATAGAAAATTGGATCCTTTTATTCCTCTTCTGGGCCTGCGTCATCAAGTCGGCCCTGAAATAGTATTAACATCAAAACATTACGACTATGACAACAAAGACAACCATCTGCATGTCGCCCGATGTGACAAGGACGTCCATCGACGAGCGCAATATCTATGACGGCCATCACGACATTCTGTTCCACTACCGCCACAAAGACAGGCTGGTGGCCATCACCTCTGCGTCAGGCTATCCGAGCAGAAACGAATACGACCGTATAGGAACACTCCGGCCACCTCACGCCGGAACATTCAGCAACGGCAAGCGCTCCGCATATTTCGCAAGCCTTGACGAAATGGATGCCTACATTATGAGCGAGATAGAGAACGGGTTGACACCCTATGAGTAAACATCAAAACATTACGACTATGAAGATTCAAACTATTGTGAGCGACATCACTCACGACGATCTGGTGAACCTCTTCGCCACGGCAACAGAGGGAAGCCCTTTCTTTGATGTCAAGAAGAGAAAGACCGACTACTACGGCACACCCCTGGAGAACGAGGGCGACTGCCGCGAAGACACATGGGCGAAGGTGCTGCTTGCAGGAAAGCCCGTCTATGTGTATGACTACTACGCCGAGGATGCCGACGAGTTCTACGGCGACCTGCCCCACTTATGGCGACCGAAGCACGAGGCCATGCGCTACGAACTGACGCTCGAAGATATCCGCAAGGGACTGGAACGCGCCCTGTCGAGCCAGTCGGAGGTATCGAAATACGCCCGTGACCTGATGGACGAAGACGACATCATCAACTTCGACCTCACCGAGGCCGAGAGCCTGCTGCAGTACATCGTATTCGGAGAAGTGATTTATGGATAAAAACAAGTGACGACCTATGAACAACTACGGATTCAAACCCACCATTCAAGACCTGAGCGGAAAGACGTTCGGACTATGGACGGTGGTGAAGATGGCCGGGCGCAACAAGAAGCGCGAGGCCCAGTGGCTCTGTCGCTGCCAGTGCGGCACGGAGCGAGTGATTTCCACCTACGACCTGAAGCACGGCAGGACTCACGGCTGCATCAGGTGTGCTCACGAAGAAGGCAGGGCAGGGAACCATACCCAGTTCAATGCCGCTTCCAGTCTCGACAAAGTAATGACCTCCGTGGAAAGGCTCTGCGTCCACGGCATTCCTCTCCACGACGTACTGGTAAGACTTCAGGAAGAACGAGACAAACTGACGCCATGAACTACCCAGCCTACATCGACCCCGACATGCGCCAGCTGCTCGACGCCCTCGGCACCATCATCGTGCCGCGTCGGGCAGGCCGCCGGGCCGTGTGGCGCGAGAACCCGCACAGCCCCTACTACTCACCAGGCCGCTACAAGCGAGTGGCCTGACTATTCTGCAACTTTTTCCGGAATCATGCTGCAATCTCCGAAAAAAGCATTACCTTTGCAGCAGCTACAACGAAACATTCACATTTAAGACCCCGGACTGATCGGTTAAACAGTTAGACAATATGGCAAACGTATTTTGTATTACCTATTGCGGCCCGGCCCGCAACGGGAACACCTACACACCCTACAAGGCAATAGCCCACACGGCTGACGAAGCTATTGCAGTCATCAACACCTGGCAGACATACGGCGGCAAGCGCGACTACGCATCGCCCATCATGGTAAACGCCACGACGGAGCAGAAGATACGCGACCTGTTCCGCGACGGCTTCGGCAACTATCCCAGCGGACAGCCCCGTACCTACGTCGGGCTGCGCACCACTGGCTGCGGCGCATGGGAGATAGGTTTCCATCCCGCACTGGCTGACACTATCGAGGAGCATGAGCGTATCTACAACGAACAGCGCGAGGCAGCCAAGGCAGAGCGCAAACGACTGGCAGAAGCAGCCATACAGAGCAGACTTGCCGAACTGAATGAGCAGCGCAAGGGCTGGTATCATGCGGAGCTGACCGTCAGAGCAATGGTGTTTGCACAGCGCGGCAACGACTACATGACCGACCTGACCTTCTCAAGCAACGTCATCGCCGACAGCGGAGCAGATGCCTATGACAAAGCCCTGAAGCATGTGATGGACCACCCAGAGGAACTGACACATCGCGGCAACATGGCCACCCTCCATGCGTGGCCCGACATGACATCGCACGACTTCGACTTCACCTTCCTCGGTGTCAAGACCGACGAAGGCTACTCTCTCGACAAGTGGAACGAATGGAAAGAGAAAGGAGAAATCTGACCGCATATGACTGAAGGAGTATATGCCATGACCCTCCGCGCCCCCAGCGGCGAGGAGCGCAAGACCCTTGCCTGGCTGCCCAACGAAGCGGTGCGCCAGGACTTCTACCAGAAGGCCCGCAAGCGTGGCCTCGAAGTGATTGAGAATAACGAAAACGAATAATAATTAAAACGAAACGAGTATGGAAATTACATTATGGGCAGTAACATTCTGCGACTATGACCACAGTGGACCCAATCCAAAGCGTCAGTTAGATGCGTACACACGATTATTCACGGACGAAAAGGAGGCACGAGAAGCCTACGAAGGCAGTAAGTCATTCCTCGTGGAGATGGCTGGCGAGCCGGAGCGACACGACGGGCGTTTCCCCGGAGAGAAGTTCGTGGTCGAGACCTCAGAAGAAACGGAATACCAGGACCGATGTGGTTTCGATGAGAAAGAAAGAACCGTGTTCTGGGTGAGACGAGTGACCGACCGCCCCGAAGCCTTGTATAAGGGCGATGTGTCGCTATCCCGTTTCTAAGCCCTTGTGCCCTGCGCCTCTCCGCAGGATTCCATTTACCAGGCCGCCCCACACCGGGGCGGCATTTCTTATCCCCATTATTTATCCCCCCCCTAAAACAAAACGAACAATGAAGAAGTATTTCTTTTTCGCAGCCGTGGCCCTCATGCTGGCCGCCTGCAGCAGTGACAACGACATGCTCACAGAGAGCGCAGTACAGAACCCCGAACCCACGCAGGTGACGCTGACCTTCAGCCCATACCAGATGGAGGCGATGACCAGGGCCACTGTGCCCGACGGTTCTCCGTCGGGTGTGCGCCGGGCTGCCACCCGCTCCGCCACCGCCATCAGCACCCTCGTCACCCGCCTTGACGTGTGGCTCACCGACGGCACCACCGTGCAGGACATCCACCAGGCCTCCAGCGACGACAGCTTCGGACAGCTCAGCATCACACTCGACAAGCGCAAGACCTACACCCTGACCGCCGTGGCCCACAAGTGCTCGGCAGCGGTCACCCTTGCCGACGGCATAGTGTCCTTCCCCGACACGAAGGTGCTGCAGACGTTCTTCTACCAGCAGACCTTCACCCCCGCCGAAGTCACCACCCTCTCGTGCGAGATGCAGCGCATCGTCGGCCAGTTCAAACTGCAGACTACCGACGCCGTTCCCGACGAAGTGGCGAAGGTTATCGTCAGCACACCCCAGGCCCCGACGCAGTGGAGCACTACCGCCATCGCCGGCATCACCCCGCAGGACTATGCCGTCACCTTCTCCCCCGTCAACCGCAACGCCGAGACCGGCACCGCCGCCTTCACCATCTACGTCATTGGCTCTGACGAGGAGCACACGCGCACCATCACCGTCACCGCCTACGACTCGGAGGATAACGTCATCCAGCAGCGCACCTTCGCCGACGTCCCCATGAAGAACGGCTACCGCACCACCTACTCCGGCCAGTTCTTCACCGACCAGCCCTTCACCGCCTCGTTTACTGTAAACGACTGGAACGACTACGACACCGTGGAGTTTTAAGTGAAAAGTGAACATTAAACGCCAAACAACAATGAAAAAGAAATGATTATCCGCAATTGTACCACCAAATAATCATCAATAAAGGCTGACGAACACCGCCAGCCTTCTTTGCATTTATAAAATAGTACGACGCATCACGCGCCCTTCAGAGTGAACTCACTGAGTTCGACTGCAAAGGTACGCAATTTTTCGTTAATACGTGCAATGTTCTTCGGACTTATTTTCTTGATGCCCGCTTTGTATTGCAGCATCTGGCTCTCGCTCATGTCGCAGATGCGGGCCAGTGCCCGGGCCGATATGTAGGGTGAAAGCGCTTCCAGCAGTTCCCCCAGATTATTGAATTGCTTATTATCTTCCATATACTGTTGCCCTTGTTTGGGTTGTTTGAATTACTTATCTTACGAAAAAAAACATGAAAGAGAAAGTGACATGGACTGAGAGCATTATTGTTGCCCTTATCTTTTTGGTATTCATAGGCTGGCCAATAGAGTACTTATTACTTCGCATAGCCAATTGGTTGCTTTTGTGAGCAACGGGAGGAAGTAGCGTCCGAATAATCCAAAGAGACCACCGACAAGTCCAGCTGCAATCACGAGAATTGTCTTGGATTCTTTCAAGACTGTGAGGAACTTGGCTAATACGTCCAGACGTTTCAGCGTTATGTCAAGCTGTTCTCCTTTCTTGATTTTCTTCAGGTACTTCTCAAACCCTATTCTCTGTGCTGCTTCGCCATCAGGAGTAAGATGTAGTTCGGCTCCCTCCCTACGAATTAAGCGATAGTCCTTTATGAGCGAATCACGAACATGGAGATAATCGCATTCAAAATCAATATCTTCAGTATTTCCATCATAGGCATACCACTGAACATTTCCATCGCGCTCATAATTGTTATTGTCAACAAGATATTGTAGTATCTTGATGGCAATCTGTGTCTGTCTCTCTGTCATACATTATGATTTTGTTTCTTTTCACATCATCACAGTCCATTCCGGGTAAAAGGTATCATCATAATTCCTTGATGTGATAATCTCAGGAATTTCTTTCACGTGCGGAAATTCATTCACAAGTTCATCCCGCATCTTTTTCAGTAAGGTACTACCAAGAATATCGGAGTTCTTTCCGCGCAAGGCTTTCTCGTACCAATCGACAAGATTCTTTTCCGTGACAATACTCTGTATTCTGCTCTTCCATCCAATCTGGCTTAACAATGCAAGTATTACGCTTGCTTCTGCTTCCTGACATACAATAACAATCCTGTCACTTGAAATTTCAGACACTATCGACTCTGCCTTTTGTACATCCAGTGTCAGATGTTTAATCTGTATTGCCGGGCCCCAGTTTGAATACATATCCAATCCTTTATCGGCTGCATTTGCAACACCGACCCTATATATTTTTGCTTTCTGTTTCGATTTACGGATATTTACATCAATTCCCATTATCATTTTTGCGAAGTCCAAAAACTCAGAAAGGATTCCCAGTTTGTCCACATCAACAGAAACTTCTACCTGCAACCCCAGTTTCTCCACCAACGTGGAGAAGAGAGCATAAACTATCACTTCATAAACTTTGTCCATGCTATGCCTTAGCCCGTTCTCCTTGAGAAACGTGTCTAATAGATACTCTATATCGAAATCCTCCGTCGTGGCAGCATTACAATAGTGAAGTATCTTGTTTAGGAGTATTTGGTTGTGTAGAAATTGCCCGTAAATATATGCTTCGACTGCTCCATTTGTACGACGGTTTTCTTTGCCAAGCAATTTGATATATTGCTGCGGCATTTGCTTTAGGAACAAACCGTCTTGGTAGTCGTTGCTGCTTGAACTCTTTGCATTGAGCAAAGCCATTGTAACTTCGTTCCTCCAGTGCTTACTGGCTATTCTGTACGATTCCAAGTTGTTCAAGTCTGCATCGCCGACAACCCTGTCATGGTACAGGACTTCTGCTATTTGTATAGGCTTATACCAGTACGTCCTCGACTTCTTTATGATAGAATCCAATGCGTCCTTTGCTTGCCTAAGCTGTTCGTTCATTTGTTTGAATTTTATGAGTTTCGTAATTTTTCAGTGCTGCTATCATTTGGTTTGCCACCGCCTTTATAACCGGAACGGCCACCGAGTTTCCCGTCTGGTGCCTGATTTTCCCATAAGGAACTACTACCTTGAAATCTTCAGGGAATCCTTGGAAACGTAGAAGTTCTCGCTCCGTCGGTCTTCTCTCGTCATTGATTAGAATGTAATTAGCTGATGCCCCAGCCCTTAGACATGACGAATATGGGTGTGGGGTTACAGAACCGGCCTTGTTCTCGTGAGAAATGTATGGCTTCGGATAGTTTGGATCTTTCAGTCTCATAAGTCTGGACTCCCTGATGGCAGTCCGTACATAATACTTATCATCAACATCCTTCTCTAAAACATCTTCCAGCCTTTGCCTTTTGCATTTCGGTAACGGTTCTGGAAAACTGAACAGCACATCATCAATAAATCCCACAATAATAATCCTCTCTCTCTTCTGTGGAACTCCATAATCAAGAGCGTTAAGAACTTTAGAATACACATTATAACCTAAAGCGGAAAGATGACTGAGTATAATCTTAAACGTGTTGCCATTATCGTGTGCGGTAAGGTTCCTTACATTCTCGAGCATGAATGCTTTGGGCTTTTTATCCCTCAGTATTCGCTCTATGTCAAAGAAGAGAGTGCCACAAGTTTCATTTTCAAACCCTTCTCTCTTACCAATAATAGAGAATGCCTGACATGGAAATCCGCCCAGGAGTATGTCGAAATCAGGTATATCCTTAGTGCTTATTTTGGTAATATCCCCTGCTGGGTGTTCACCAAAGTTTGCTTCGTATGTTTTGCAAGCATCTTCATCAAACTCCGACGAGAATACGCAATGACCGCCAGCCGACTCAAAGCCAAGCCGGATGCCACCTATACCAGCAAACAAATCTATGAAGCTAAAATTATTCCAATCCATTTTATGCTGCTTTCCTATATGTTCTATGTTCAAAATCCGTGCGGTAGGATGCCGCTATCATTACAAGCCGCTCAAACAAGTCCTCGCCGAAGTAGCGGCGATTAAACTTGTAGCAGAACTCGTTCAGATACTCTTGCAGGAACTCCGGCTTTACACCGTGGTACATGTCGGCCAGCAGTGTCTTGGAGTTGCTGATGGCAATGTGTACCCATGGGAGCACCTTGCCTATGTCCTTCGGGTCTATGACCTGCGACTTGTGCTCCGTGAACATATCTTTGAAGTGAATGTACGAGCGATGGTCGTCAGTGGTCAGACTGCTGTCCTTTTCTATCGACTTGGCTGCAACGGCATCTATCGTCTTTGCTTTCTCATCAGGTATCACAATCATCTTAATATGCTTTACCGACTTTGGCTTCATTCCTTTCTTTGTTTCCACGTCCACTGGCGTGCTCTCTGCAATCACCATCACTTTAGACTTGCGTTGACTGCCAACGCCAGCTTTCAGTTTCTCATCCTTCTTCTCTTCTGGTATCTCTGTAGAGAAAAAGCCCTCGTCCAGTTCGATACAGCCTTTCAGTGTGTACTTGTCGTCACGCTTGCCCATCACTGAACGCAGCTTGTGCATCAGCTCCCATACGGGTTGATAGCGGTTGTGTCCCAACTGACGCTGTAACTCTGCGGCCGATATGCTTTTCTTTGTGGCTGTCAGCAGGTGCATGGCTATGAACCAATAGCGGAACGGCAACTTTGAGCCGTGCATCACCGTGCCACTCCTGAGCGTAGTCCTATGGCGGCAGTGCTTGCACTGATACTGCTGCTTGCTCTCCAGCCACACTACATCGTGAGAGCAACAATGTTGGCACGTCACGCCTTCCTTGTCTCTCATTTCCTTAAACTTGCGACGGCAGGCCGCTTCGTCGGGAAAATACTTGTTGAACTCGAAAATCTTCATGTTACTACTATTTTATAAATGCACTGCAAAGGTAATCATTTTGATTGTAACTACCAAATCTTTTACCTATTATTTTTTATAAGATACAAAAATAATCGGGCTGTCCAGTGCGGATGCCCGAAAATTTTGGTGGTACAATTGCGGATAATCATAAAAAAGAATCTTTGTTCCGTATGCTGCGTCATCGTCGCAGCCATCATGCTCGCCGCCTGCGAAAAGCCCATTCTCGACAGCGAGGACATCACACCAACTGGCAACGTAACTCTGACGTTCACCGCCACCAACAGCGACGCCAGCACCCGCGCCGCCCCTGTTCCCGCTGGTTCTCCGGCGTGTGTGACAAGAGCCGCCACCACGAACCTCGCCCTGTACTTCCAGAAGCTCAACGTCATGCTGTTCGACGCCTGGGGCGAGAAGGCATTCAGCACCGTCAAGACCCAGACTGCCGACGACAGCGGCTTCGGCTCGCTGACCTGCCAACTGCAGGAAGGTACCTACACCGTCGTTGCCGTGGGTCACAGCAGCATCAAAAGCGCCACCATCAAGTCGCCACAGATGGTGCAGTTTACAGCTTCGGATGGTGAAAAGCTCACCGATACCTTCTGCTACTGCGGCGAGATAGAGGTGGGCAACGAGGAACTGCAGCACACCTTCCAGATGCAGCGCGTCGCGGCCATGGTGCAGTTTAAGCTAACCGACACGGAGGTGCCCGAATCGTTCACGAAGATGGTCATCGCCTACACTGGCGGCTCGGCCAACTTCAACCCCACCACCAGCGAGGGCACGACGAAGAGCACCCAGAGCGAGAACCGTCAGCGCAGCGACACCTCGACCTACCAGGTCTTTACGTTCCCCTACATGGCCGACGTCGGCACCCTGAAGATGACCCTCACTGCCTACGACGCCGACGGTAACACCCTGCGCCAGCGCGTCTTCGAGAGCGTTCCCGTTACCCGCAACCGCATCACCACCTACACCGGCCAGTTCTTCGACGGTACCGAGGGTAACTTCGCCCAGTCCACCTTCGGCTTCAGCGTCAATGGCGAGTGGAGCGGGGAGGATAACTACGACTTCTGACCATTTTCGTGACCTCACGAAAATGATACAACACACCAAACGGACCAACGGCACAAGCACCGTTGGTCCGCTTTTCTTTTCCTTTGCTTGAAAATCCCTTTTGATTATCCCTTCATCCACTTCAGCGCCTGCCACGTGTTCCACGACGAGCGCAGGGCATCGTAGAGCGCGTCGTGCGCCTCGCTGCCTGCGGCGTAGCGGTCGGGTAGGGGAGGGAAGAGTTTGTACACGTCGTAGCTGCCTGCGAGTATCTGCTTGGGCAGAAGCGTACACGGAACGACACTGCCGTCTGGCATAATCTCAACATCGGTCACTGCCTTGCCGCTCTTGATCAATTGCTCGTTTCTCTCCTTAATCTCTCGCATCCGCTTTATCAGCGCCGCCTCCAGTATCAACGTGCGGCAGTCGCGCAGTTGGGTGTGGGCGATGACGTCCTGCTCCATGTCGTAGCCGTTGCGGCGGCAGAGGTTGCGCAGGATGCCCTGGTCGGTGTCGCCCTGGCTCCACAGGCAGATACTGTCCAGCCCAAGCTGCTCCTTGGCGCGTTCCAAGTAGCCCACAATCTCCACCGTCACCTCGTCCACGGGCTGGGCCAGCCCGTCGCATACGGCCCGTTTCGCCTCTTGACTCTGCTTCGTCCACCACTCGACGGTCTCCGGGTCGAAGTCGTAGCCCTCGACCACGCAGGAGCGCAGGTCCACATACAGCTCCAGCGACTCCGGCCACTTGCTGGTCTGCTCCTCGGTCAGTGTGCCGTCCTCGTCCATCACGAAAGGGTCTTCCTTGGCGTCTCTATTCCATGGCACGATGGCCACCATCATCGGCGCGGCGTTCGCCGTCAGCCCGACGGTCTCAAAGTCAATCGTAAAATCCAAGTGTTTCATTGTCGCTGTCCCTTTAGTCCATGATAATGTTCTTTCTTCTCAGGATTTCTCGCACCGTCTGGGCATCTACCCCTGCGATGCTTGCGATGTTGGCCACTTGCCAGCCGTTCTTCTGCAGGTCGAGCACGTACTGCTCCGTGGTCCTGCCTCCGTGTAGTCTCTTTGTCATAATACCTTAATCGTTTGTTTAATTCTATAATCATTGCTGCTTAACTTGAAATCGTCTTGTGATGCGGCCCTTGGTGAGGTCGTAGACGGAGAGTTCCATCTCCACGCGGTCGCCCACCATGACGCGGATGTGGTTCTGTCGCATCTTGCCGCTGATGGTGGCCAGGATGGTGACGCCGTTGTCCAGCTCCACGTGGTAGTTGTCGTAGCCCAGCGCCTCGGTTATCTCGCCCTGTGCGGTCAGTATGTCGGTGCGCTGGCGTCGGCTGTAGCCGCCGTTCATCTTCACGGCGGGCTTCATCTCTGCGTATCTTCTCTGCTTATGTCTTGCCATTACCTTTATATATATTTAGAGTGAGAATTTCTTGTGCTTGGTGACCACGACGGGCTCGTGCAGTTCCCAGCCCTTCTGGAAGAGGAAGGCGGCGATGTCGCGCTCCGACAGGTGGCCACGGTCGATGAGCTGCTGGAGGATGTCCTGCGGCTTGCGGCCAGAGAGGGGGATGCCAGTGGTTTCAGGTTTCAGGTTGGCAGGTTTCATGTTGCCAGCCTTGGCCTTCTGCTTTGGTTCAGGCGTGGGGGCACAGAACTGGCGCCACTCTCACCTGTGGTCGGGGTCTGCCCGTCGCCTGTATGGTTATCGTCGATGTCTGCAAACTCTATCAGCGGCATGTCGTTGGTGTCGGTGGATGGGGTAGGGGCCTCTTCCATAAGATCGTCGGTCTCCTCGATGTCGGGCGCGCTGCCGCTCTTCACGGCTGCCTCGCGCTGTGCCACGATGACGGCATACTCCTCGCGGGTCCGCACCTGCTTCACCTCGACGTTCACGATGTCCGCCGTGTGCGCCAGGTTCTTCGTGACATGCAGGTAGTAGTTGTCGCCGATGCGAAGCTCGAATCGCTCGGCAATCTGTCGGCAGATGCTGGACGAGCACACCTGCAGCAGGTCGCTCGTGCGGCTCGTGGCACGGGTGACGTTCGAGCCCTCGGCATTGTTGAACACCAGGAACTGACAGCCCTTGCGGTCGGCGTAGATGTAGCACTTCGTCAGCCCTGCCCGTCGCACGATGTCAGACAGCACGGCATTGAGCGTGATGCGCTTCTCCGTCGTCTTGTAGTGCAGCGTTGCGTCGTGCTCGCCTAACCTCGGGGCCGTCGGGATTTCGGTCGTGTTTTCGGTCGTGTCGACGGTCGTAGGCTCGGCGGTTGCAGATGCTGCCTTGCGCTGCTCGTCGGCCTGACGCTCTGCTTCCTTCTTGCGTCGTACTTTCTTCATCGAGAGCCTTCTTCTCCTGTTCCAGCCGCTGCACCTCGGCCTCGCGCTCGGCTATTTCAATCTCCAGCCGACGCTGTTCCTCCTCTTTCCGCTGTGCCTCCTCGGCAGCGGCCAGCAGCTCCGTCTGACAGGTCTTGCAATACTCCTGCAGACCGTCATCGGATGTGTCGCTGGCATAAAACTCCGAGCGGAGTTTGCGCTTGCCGCAGTGGCCGCACACCTTTGTGGTCTTATTCAGGTTTGCCTGTCCCTCGGCTATCTGCTGGCGGGCGGTCTCGTAGCGGGCGTTCGTAATTTCCTTGCCCGTCGGCTCTGCTATAGGCTCCTGTGCCGACAGCCGCTCCAGCTTCGCCTGCTTCTCGGCAATCTCCTTCTCCAACTGCTTGATGGCTTTGGCCTGCTTCTCGGCCTCCTTCTCAGCCTTCTCGCGCTCCTTCTTCTCCTTGTCCCACTTGCCGCCCTCGCACTCACGGCAGTGCTTGTGCAGCGCGCCATTCGACTTCGTGGCAAAGGCCGTCCTGGGCAGCACCCGCTGGCAGTGGGGACAGTACACCTGCGCCTCGTCGGCAGTCAGTATGCCCGTGTTGCGGAACTCGGTCAGCTTCGCCTGCCACTTCTGGTCGATATCCTTCCAGTACTTGAAGCCGAAGATGGTATTGCCCGCACCCGTGAAGTCGAAGGCCGACAGTATCACGTCCTCTGCCGCCACCTCGTCGAGGTAGGTGTCGAGGTCGCGCTTGTCGAACCGGTGCGAGCGGTACAGGTACTCGAAGTTGTTCATCACACCCTTTCCCTGCATGAACTTCGTAAACAGCGTCGTCTCGTCGTAGGTCATATTTCTTAGTCTTTATGGTCTTTCTTCTCCTGCCGTGCCTCGATGCGATCCACCTTGCGGCGGTAGGTAGCGCAGCGCTCCTTCATGTATTCCCACAGGCGGTCTGATTCGTCCATCCACATCTGGGCGTGCCAGTCCTTTGAGTGGCTCAGGTTGTCGCCCGTCAGCTTCTGAGCCAGTTCGCGGGCGGCCTCTATCTCCTTGAACTTCTCCAGTTTGATGCCGATGTTGTTGCGCTGCAGCAGTTCGTTGATGTCGGCCACGGTGAAGTCTATCATGTCCATTACGAACGACAGCCCCGCCAGCAGTTCCTGCCAGTGGTCGTACTCGCGGCGGTCCTTCTGCCTGAGCAGGTTGCTGATGCCACGGATGCTCTTGCGCTTCTCCATCTCCAGCATCCACAGGCGGTCAACTTCCTGGTTCTCCATGTGGCGCATCTTCGTCTGTACAAGGTTGATTTTCACGAAGTCATGCCGACGGTCCAGCCGCAGAAACTCGTCCTGCAGCTTCTTGTATTCCCTGTTGCCGTTCATCAGGTTCATCTTCGCCTGACGCTGTATGGCTTCCGCGTCGATGCCGTACTCAATCGGCTCCACCTCTTGTCCTGTCTCTTTGTTGATCATACTCACGTTCTCCTTGTTGTTTACGAATACCACACGTCCGTCGGGGTGGTGGTCACTGTCTCGTTGTTCTGTTCGTTGGCTTGCGCCTTAATTTCTTGTTCGTTCATAATTTATCGCCTTTATACTCTATTTATCATAACAGTGATTATCGTAAATTTCTTCAGTCGTGGATTCCTTGCCGTCGTCGGCAGCTTTCTGCTCGCGCTCACGCATCTTGCGGCGGATGTCCTTGTCCTGTTGGCGCCGTCGGCGTTCCTCGACGATGTGGTTGTAGAACTCCATGTCGGGTGGCGGTTCCTGCTTGGCCATCCTGACCAGTTCGCGGGCGGCCTTGCGCTGCTCGTCGGTCAGCTCGCCTCCGAACATGTTGCCTGCCGAGCCTTTGCCCGACGCTTTGTTGCCGGACGTTCCATTGCCGGATGAACTGCTGCTGTCAGACGAGCCGAGCATCAACGTCAGGCGGCGCTTGCGCTCGGCCATGCGCTCCGCCCACTGCTTCACCTTCTCCAGTTCCTTCTTGCAGGCCTTCCAGTAGGCATGCCGGCCTGCATTGCGGCTCGCTCCCCGGTATATCCACACCACCTTGCCAGTCAGGCACGACCGCTTGATGATGGTCACCAGTTTCCTGTGCTTGGTCATTGCTCACCTCCTTCCTCCGGATCTTTCTCCGGTGCTGCCTGCACATACCCCTCCTCATACTCCTTGCCGGCGGTATAGGGCTTGGTGGGCACGCCGCCGGGACGGTTGCGGTAGAAGTAATGCACGAAGGTGTGCTGGGCAGAGAGTTCGCGGGGCACGCGCTCGCCGGTCGATACCTCGTGGCGGTACTTGTTCTTCTCCATGCGCTCCACGGGCTTGCCCTGCTGGTCGAGCACGGTGAGCCAGGCACGGGTCTGGCGCCCGCCGCGACGACGGTACGACGCCGTGTTCAGCACCACGTCGGGATCCATCACGATGCCCATGCGGTTCAGGCAGGGTTTGAGATACTTCGCTATGCGCTTCTTCGCCTTCTCGATGGTGTCCCAGGTGACGCCCTCGCCCTCTGCGTCCAATAATGATATCGCCATCTCCTGCGGCGGTATCGGCTGTCCGATGTGAGGGTTGTCGGGCGTGTCCTCGAAGTACTGCACCAGCCAGTCGGTCAGCCCCGAGTCCTTAGTCATGGCGTAGAGTTCGCGGCGCAGGCTACGGCTCTCCGTCGGCGGCAGGATAGTCTCGTTGGGGTGCTGCAGGTAGAACTGCGCCATCGCCAGCAGCATGTTCTGCAGCTCGTTCAGCAGGTGTGCCGGCAGGTTACGCGCCACCTCTGCCACGCCGTACTTCTCCAGGAAGTCGTCCTTCGGGGCATGGTCGAGCCATCGCCCGTCGTCGGTGGCGGCGTGGTAGTAGTCCGAGGTGAAGCAGGGATAGATGCGCCCCTTGGTGGAGCCTGCCGAGCGGTCGAAGGGCTTGTTCGAGGTGATGAACACCTTGGGCACCTCGTCGCCGGTCAGCGTGACGGGCTGGTGATACAGCGTCTTGCACACCAGTTTCGTGCCGATGTTGTACAGGTCCTCGACGTTGAAGTTGTCGGGCATCTCGTCCATGCAGACCAGCGTGTGCAGGTGGGCTATGACGTAGCCGAACAGCACCTCCATCGAGATGTTCTTCATCGACTTGCCCGCGATGTTGGCCGACGAGGGCCTGACGGTGGCCATCATGTCGATGTGTATGCTTTTTCCGTTGCGTCCGCTGGCCTTCTGCTCGTCGGTCACGCTGTAGTCGGTCATGTGGACGGTCAGCTGCCGTGCCAGGCTGCGGTGCCGGGTGATGCTGTAGCCGATGGCGTGGCAGTGGTTGATGAAGTGCATGTCCTGCATCTGCCGCTCGATGGCCGTCAGCTTCTCGCCGAACGACTCCTTCTCCCAGAAGATGCGGCACGTGTTGTACTCGAACTGGAAGTGCATCGGCATCTCCTCCAGGGGCTTGTCCATGACGAGCCGGAACTTCCACAGTTCCTCCCACTGCTTCCACCGCAGGTTCTCGGCGGCACGCATGGCGGGCGTGGTGCATTGCTTCGATATCTCCTCGTGGCGCTTCCGCTCGGTCTCGTACTTCGGGTTGACGACGATGCGCCACGGCTGCTGCTGCACATGGAACTCGCCCGGCATGATGGCTTCCTCGTTGGTCACCCACGGCAGCCGGTCGTAGGGCACCTCGCGGATCTCGTCCTTCGTCACGCGGACGGCGGTGTTTTGGAAGAAGAAGTGGTCGAAGTCCTCGCCCCACGAGTGCTCGTTGATGGGTGCCGGCGGCATGGTGTTCATCGTCCGGGCATCGAGTCCCTTGCCGGTGAAGATGGTGTTCACCAAATTGGCCTTGAACTGCGACGGGTCGTCCCTGCGCTCGTCCTGGTCGGCATACTCTGCATCGTTGCCGAAGTGGGCGTCTATCCAGTCGAGCATCGACGTGCGGCAGACCGACTCCAGCTGGTTGCCCGTGCGGCTCGTGTCGAGATAGCGATAGGTATTATTGTGCGAGAGCTGATAGAACGCCCGCTGGCCGCGCTCGTCCTGATGGCAGCGGATGCCCTTCGCGTCGAGGAACTGCAGCAGGTTCGCCACGCTCAGCACGTAGCGCACGTTGTGCTCCTTCTCGTCCTTGTCGTTCTTCTTCGACGTGTGTTTGTCAATCCAGAACTGCATCGTCAGCGCGTTCTTCAGCATCCGCATCAGTGCCTCCGAGGGGTTCGCCTTCCGCAAGTCCGGCGCAAACAGTTTCTGTATCTGCGAGAAGTGCGTCACGAAGTCCGTCACGTCCTTGTAGGGCTTCGCCTTGGTTTCCACCTCCCCCATCTCCTTCGGCAACCGTACCCAATGCACCCTGGCATTCTCCAGAGCGATGCTGGCACTGCAGGCCTGACCCGTTGCGTCGATGTCGTAGCATACATATATATCTACCGCCACCTGAGCCATCCGCATCAGCAGCACACGCAGCCATTCCTCGACCACGCCGTCCTTGATGCCCGCCAACTCATTGTGCAGCCACAGCACATGAGCGTCCGTCGCCGCCCACATCTGCATCGCATCGCGAGGCCCTGAGCACAGCACCAGCCGCTTCATCTTCGCCTTCACGGGGTTCTTGTCGCTGTCGCGCTCTGTCACCACGAGCGGGTGCCGCCTGTCCTTCAGCGCGTCGGCAAACCACGGAGCGGCTGCCGCTTCTCCGGCTGCGGTCCTGTGCTCGGCGGTTCTGCCGCCGATGGCTTCCATCGCCGCCATCGCCACATGGTCGCCGTACAGCCGTGTGGCCACGTCGCCCTTCTTATACCACGCCCATTTCGTCGTCTTGCTTCTCGGCTCGTATTTCTTCGTGCCCCATTCATACGGCATCGCGAATATCGGGTACGTCAGCCTGTCGTGAATCTCCAGCGAGCACTTGCCGCCCTGCTTGGCTTTTACAGGCGAGGTGATGAACACATCGACTGGGTACGTCTGGAACTCCCGCTCGATCGTCTCGCCCCACTCCTGGGCAGTCTTGGCCTCTCCCCTGCCCCGCCAGAACTCGCGGTCGATTGAGCAGCGGTACAGCGGCACCGGCTTCCCGTCGCCCTCACTGTGCTCGGCGGTTTTGCCGCCGAGGTCGGGCTCTTTATACATCACCACCTGCTCGCCGTCCTCACCTGCCTTGGTCGCGTTCTTCACCGTGAAGCCCAGCGCTCTCAGATGATATATCGTCCACTTCGTCACGGTGAACTCACACTCCTGCGGGTCTATCGCCTTCGTCCGTTCCTCCGGACTCGTCGGCGCCACGTCCTTCACCTCCACGTCGTGCTCGTCCACCAGCCGCTGGCACACCTTCTGCATCTGCTCCGTCGTCAGGTTGCTCCAGTCGTAGCCCATCAGCGCCGCCTGCAGCGCCACGGCCCCGTAGCCCTTCTTGTCGCACCCGAAGCATCCCCAGCCCGGCGCATCGTGTCCGTCGCCCGCCTTCTGCTCCACGCTGAACGACGGCTTGTGGTCGGGATGTCCTCCCAACGGACAACGATACACCGCCCGGCCGCTCCTCGGCAGGTTCTCCGGCTCATATCCATTCGCCCGCATCACTTCCACGAGCGAAATGTTCCTCAGTATCTGTAGGCTCTCTTCAGTCACGAATTTTGTTCTTAGTAGTAGGGACTATTTCGCCCCGATTGTAAATACGACGCGGCGGCTGAGTTCGCCCTCGAAGCCACGGCGGTCCAGTTCCTCCATCAGTTCCTCGTCGGTGAATGTGCTGAACGGTTCGGGTGTGAACGTCTCACTGACGGGCTGCTGCTCGGTGACCGTCGATGGTGTTGGGTCGTCGGTGACGGCGACCTGCACTGCTGCCGACGGCTTGACTACCGTCTTCTTTGCTCTCGGCTTCGGCTGCTGCTGAGCGTCCTGCTTCTGCTTCAGACGGTCGGCGAAGGTGCTGACGTCATCGGGATATTGCCAGTAGAAGCCGCCAGCCTTCTGCAGCCGCTTGATGGCACGGTCGAGATTCTTCACTCCTACTGTACGGCATCCTTCTGTGCAGCTGTCGTAAGTCTTCACTACCTGCAGCGTCTCGGGGTCTATCTGGCAAATCTGCCGTGGCTGCTTGCCACTTGGCTTCTTCTCTTTCTCCATATTCGTTTCGTTGTTTTCGGGTTTGTCGTTCATGATGCGGGCCGACTGTTTCATCAGCGCGTCGGCCACCTGCTTCTTGTCGTCGTAGTCGATGCCCTTCAGCGGGTCGGCATCGTTGTCAGGGGTAGCCGTCGGCTCTCCGGTTGCCGTGGCTTTGTTGTCCTCGTCCGCCATCGCCCGTCGTGGCAGTGCGGTCACGGGGTCGATATCGAGGTCGGTCTCTTCCTCGTCCGTCGGCTCTTCAGGCTCAGGCATCGGCATTCCCTGCTGTGAGGCCATGATGCGCTGGCGCTCCTTCTCCAGCTCGTCGGCTGGCAGGTGGATGAGCCGCGTCACGTCCTCAGTCTTGAAGTCGGGCTTGGGGTTGTACTTCGGCTCGGCGAAGTTGGCCCATGTCAGCACGTGTATCATCACCGAGGCTGACTTCACCTTGTCGCTCTCCACCACGCGGGTCTCGGCCAGCGCCAGTGCCAGCACGTCCTTCGTGTACCACGAGCACGGCTTGTTCGTGGGCAGCGTGAACCACGCCCTGCGGAATGCGTCGCGGGTCTTCACGTAGAGCTGCCGGTTCTGCTCCTGCTGGCTCCATCCGTCGTATGCTTGTCGTAAGTTCATATCTTCTCTTATATATAATTTTTTGATTGTCATTCATCCAACTCCAGCGGATAGCCCTCCTCGAAGTCCTCGTCGTCAGGGTCGGCATCCCGATTGTAGTCATCGCCCTGCTGCCGTCTGTTCCTGCGCCTTGCGGCGTCGCGGTCGCGCTGCTTCCAGTCGAGCGTGCAGCCCACGTTCCAGAAGTGGCGATGCGTCTTCTTCGACGGCTCCCAGCGCACGAAGCCGCGTGTGCCGTGCAGCGTCATCTGCTCCTCGGTGTCGCTGATGCCCTGGTCGCGGATGGCAGGGCACATGAACCCCAGCACACCCATGTCCACCGAGAAGCCGTACTGCACGCGGTTCAGGATTTCGTCGGCAAACTGCTCGAAGACGACCGCCGCCATGCGCGGGTCAAGCAGCGTCCGCCGCCCTACGCGCTCGGCTATGTAGGCCAGGTCTACCGTGTCCAGCGTCTGCACGCGGAACGTCCAGCCCATCTTCCCCGTCTTCGGGTTGCGGATGCGCACCTTATGCACTGGTATGTCGTTCTTCCTTGACATCGTTTGTCTGTTCCTTATATCGTTTACCTTCCGGTTCCTTATGTCGTTTGCCTGCCTGACCCCGTATCGTCCGTCAGTCGGCCTCTCGTATCGTTCGTTTATCGTCCCCCGGTGCTGTTTGCTTTCGCTCCCCGTGGCGTTTGCCTGCCGAACCCTCGCTTCGGTCGCCTAACACTTGCCCGTCATGGCTCACTTACTCGCCCGTCAGAGGTCAGCCGTTCGACCGTCGTGGGTCAGCCACTCGCCCGTCAAATTCCGGCTTTCAATAGTGCGGAGCATCTTCTCATTTCGGCAACTTGTGCCTGAGCGCCTTCCAGTCGGGCTTCTCGGGCGTCTTCGCCTTGAAGTTGTAGATGGGCTTGATGACGTCGATGACGTCCACCGTCGGGCCGATCTGCTCGACGATTTCCTGCATGGGCTTGTACACCATGGGGCTCTCGTCGATGGTCTCGGCGCAGACGCTGGTAGAGTAGATGCCGTCCATCGTGCGCTCGAAGTCCTCCAGGCTGATGCTCTGCTGGGCCTGCTTGCGCGACATGAGGCGGCCTGCGCCGTGGGGTGCGGAGTAGAGCCAGTCGATGTTTCCCTTGCCTCGGCAGAGCAGCGAGCCGTCGCGCATGTTCATCGGGATGATGAGCCGCTCGCCGTTGAGCGCCCTCACGGCCCCCTTGCGCAGGATGCGGTGCTTGATGTCGATGTAGTTGTGGATGGTCGTGAAGTTGTAGGGGCTCGGGAACATCCACCCCATCGCGTCGCAGATAATCCTGGCCATCGTGTGGCGGTTGTCCTCGGCATAGAGCTGGCACAACTGCATGTCCTTGAGGTAGTGCTCGGCATCCATGCCCTCGATGAAGGCCAGGTCTTTCGGCACCCGCTTAGCCTTCTGCTTCGCCTCGCGGATGGTGTCTGCTATCTCCTTCTGTCGGCCCTCAGCCTTCAGCCGGGCTATAATCTCCTTCTCGTCGTAACCCAGCCCACGGCACAGATATTCCTCTGCCCGCCGCTGCCAGTATTCGCAGACGCGCTTGCCGAGATTACGGCTGCCTGAGTGGATGACCAGGTACTTCGTGCCGTCGCTGCCCTCGTCCACCTCGATGAAGTGGTTGCCGCCGCCCAGCGTTCCGATGCTGCGCTGCGCCAAGTCTTCGTCGATGGCCTCGCGGCAATAGAGGCGGTCCAGAAACGGCACGTCCGTCACCGGCTTCTCGTGGACGTTGAAGCCGCTGGGAATCTCGTTGTTCACCACGCGGTCGAGTTCTTCGAGGTTGATGTCCGTCTTCCCGAGGTTCACCACCAGCATGCCGCAGCCGATGTCCACGCCAACCGTGTTCGGCACGATGCGGTCTTTTAGCGCAATCACCGTCCCGATGGTGCAGCCCGCCCCGGCGTGGCAGTCGGGCATAATCCTCACGGTGCAATCCTTGTAGGCATCGCACTCGCTCATTTCCTTAATCTGCCTCTCCGCCGTCTCCTCCAGCGTGGCAGCGTAAATCTTCAGTTTCTCCATATTGTATGTTGTTAAAAGAGACACAGGCCCGGCGGCGTCGGATGATGTCAGCGACAAGGACGATAGCCAGAGCAAGAACCGATGCCACACTCAGCAAGAGCAAGGTCATTTCCGGCGGGCGACGGCCCGCAGGCCCCGAGGGGAGAGTGTCGTGCGGCATCGTCAGCGTTTGTTGGTTTTGATTAAGTAAATCCGCGAAAGGGATTCGTGTCTACCAATTCCACCACTTGACCACTGGGGCCAAGACAGGACTCGAACCTGCACACTGTCATCAAACGTTCTAACCAGCTGAACTACTTGTGTAAGCACCACAAGGTGGGAGTCGAACCCACGACCTTCTGAATGTCGTTTGATACTTGCCAATAGCCCGTAAATGTTGGCACGTGCTACAGAACAAGACCACCTTCCGCTGCCGGTGCGCCGCAGTTTCGCAGTAGATACCTTCAGTCTGCGGCTACCTGTGTCTCAATATGTCATAGAACTCTATTTCCCCAGCCCGTTCACCCGCTCGTAAACGTCGCGCAGTTCGTTGGGGATGATGATGCCCAGGGCGGCTATGCGCTTCGACTCGGCCAGCTTCCACGCTTCGAGGTCGGCGGTCAGCTGCTGGTGGCGCTCCTTCTCGGCGGCGGCCCAGGCGTTGTACTCGGCCTGCAGCTCGCTGTGCTTGCGGCGCTCCTCCAGGATGTAGTTGTTCAGCTTGTCGCGCAGCACCGACATCTCGCGGTTGAAGTCCTCCGTGGCCTTCTGCCATTCGGCAGCCTTCGCCTGCTTGTCGGCCTCGATGGTGCGGTCGCGCTCGGCCAGCATGCCGTTCAGCTCGGCCTGCAGGGCGCGGTGCTCGGCAGCCAGGCGGAAGAACATGCCATCGACGTACTCCTGCGACACCGAGGGCGTGAACTCAATCATCATCGTCTGCGTCCCCTCGCCTGTGGTGCCCACGGGGTTGGCGATGACGTGGCGCAAGTTCCTGCGCTCAGTGGCCAGCTTGCCGTCGTCGTGGATGAACTTGCCGATGACGGCAGCCTTCGCCTCCAGGAGCAACATGCGGTTGCGGTCCTTCACCGACAGCGTGGCCATGTACTCGTCCTCGGTCATCGCCGCCTTCTGCTTCACCTCGGCAGGCATCTTCAGGCCAGCCTTCAAGCAGAACAGCTGTATCTGATTGTACCCGAAAGCCACCATCGGATTCAGCGACTTCTTCACGTCGGGGAACTTGCCGTCGATGTCGGGCACCTCATAGCCGCGCTCCTTCATCCACGTGTCGATGTTCGTGTCTACCTTCGGCACCTCCGCGCCGCCCAGCACCTCCTTGCAGTACGTCGCCAGCGTCGTCTGCTTCACCTCCGCCAGCAGCCGCTCGCGGGCCTTGATGGCCTCGCGCAGCCATGCTATCAGCGCATGCGCCTCGCCGATGTACGCCAGGCTGTCATACGTCTTGTCCAGCTGCTCCGCCGTGTTGCCCACCTTGCTCTGCTTCGGCTCGCCGCCGCTCAGCAGGCACACCTTCGTGCCGTAGAAACTCACCCCCGACAGCTCGTCGGCCAGGTTCTTCACACTCTCCTTCGCCATGTTCGCCACATGGTTCGCGCTCGTCGAGGTCAGTCCAGCCTCGCCAAAATAAATGTAGTCTGATTTCATATTCACCTATTTATTTCTAATTACACTATCTGTCTCATCCCAGCAGCAGCCGCAGGGCGAACTTCGCGTTTCCGGCGTCGCCTATGCGCAGCACCTCGTCGTACACCCGTTCCAGGCTTCGGGGATTCACGTTCTTGAACTTGTTCATCTCCGGCACGGTCAGCCTGTGCCCGGCCACCGTCGCAATCTTGAACAGCATCGCCGTGCGGCTCAGTCCGTTGCCCCGAAAAACGGGGCGAGCCTGCTTCTGCTCGGCATAGCCGGTGCCAGCACCGCTCTGCTCTCGCTTGCCCGCAGCCTTGCCGCTGAACCTCGTCGGGGGGGGGTAATTTCGTCGTTCTCATAATCGTGTAGCTTTTATTGTTTCACCGCTTAATCATTCAGACATTTCAGAATAGAATTAAGCAAATCCATGAATGTTCTTTTATGCACTGTGGTAGCCATGTGCTGACGCTCGGCCTCAGACAGCATTCCCTCAATTTTTCTCTTGGCGTTTTCCTGCCGCTTCTGCAGCATCTCAATCTCCTGGGCATACGTCGCGATGCGCTTGTCGCAGTCCTGGCGCGTCTGCTCCATGCGCTCGCGGAACGCCCTGCCCTGCTCCTCCAGCTCCGCATCCTTGTCACGGATGCGCTCACGCAGGTTCTCCACCAGCTGCTGCTGGCTGGCTGCACTCTTCTTGGCAGTCTCCCACTTCTCCAGGGCACTGTAGTACATCTCGTTCAGCCCGCGCACATTCTCGCCGGCCTTCTCCAGCTTCTCCTTCAAGTCCGCCACCTCCTCGGCAAACGGATTGCGGCCACGGATGACCAACACCAGGTTCTTGAAATATTGCTTCATAGTCCGCCGCGATTATTTGTTACGGGTAATCCTGACCTTGACCGACGTGCTGCCGTCCACCGTCCGCTCCGAGCGCGGCACCTTGTTCACCGTGAACTCCATGTCGTGGTCCTTCATCGACGTGGCCTGCACGCGCACCGACTTCAGCTTCCGCCTGTCGGCCAGCGTGAAGGTGCGGCTCTGCCCCACCCGCATCCTGTTGAAATCCTCAACTGTAACTGTCTCTCGCATTTCTTTAATATTCTTAATTCTTCGTTACGTTTCACCCAAAAGCGGGAGAAAAGCCTTACCTTTGCATCTGCTACAATGACAACAGGCGACGCAACGCTTTCCGCTGAAAGGCGCTCTTCAAGCGTCCGCAGGCTCTATCTGTCCGCTATGCCCGGCATTAACTAATTAATTAATTAACACGTCGGGAGTGCAAAGATAAGAAATAATGTTGTAACGCCGTAATGTTGCGTAAATAATTTAAGAGATTTTTAGATTTTAGTTATAACAAAACATCAACATTATGGAAGAAAAGAAGAAAGAACAGACCAGACTGGCACGTGTGTTACGCCATCTCCGGATGCAGGGAAAAATCAGTAGTGACAAGGACTTTGCCGACAAGGTAGGCACGACTGCAACCACCGTTTCGCGCAATAAGAACAGCGGCAACCCGTTCGACGAGAAAATCATGCGCGGCGTCTACAAGGCGTTCGGCGACATCATCAACATCGACTACTTGCGTGGCGAGAGCGACATCATGCTGGTGAAGGACTTGCCGTCCGGCAAGGATGCGAATGCCAATCCGCAGGAAACAACCCCGCTACATCCCGATTGCAACGGCTTGATAAGCGTCGCCCTCGCCGCCAAGGATGAAGTCATTGACACCCTGAAGCGCCAACTTGCCGGCACGATTGCCGCCAAGGACGAGACCATCGCCGTCCAGAAGTGCGAGCTGGCCGCCAAGGACGAGATTATTGCCACAAAGGATGCCCTTATCAAGAACCTCCAGCAGACAGTCTCCTCTCTCCGAGCCGACCTGTCGATGGAAAAAGGGCTCTCGACTGGTACTTCCCTGTCGGCACCTGCTGACACAAATCCGCGTCCTCGTAAGAACGTGTAGTCCACACCGTAAAGCGAAGTCAGCATCCAGTCACATCCGGCAGGATGCAGTCCTCGCGTGCGCGTACAATATATAGTGTGTAGGCGGCTACCCCTCTAATGCCAACGTCACGGTGAAGTCCACGTGCGGCATCTGCTGCTTCGTCTTGTCGTAGATGCTGATGCTTTTCTTCGCCGGCTCCACGATGACGGGTACGTAGGCGGCGGTCGTCTGCCCCGGTCCCTTGTACTTCATCCAGTGTCTTTTCCGCTTGCCGCCCAGGAACTCCATCGCCCACCATTCTGCCCACTCACGGGTGACATAGCCAGAGGACATCTGCCACGAGCGGCGGACGTCAGTGCCGATGGCCATCAGCGAGCGCGACGGGCGGAACGTCGGGCGCTCCACACGGCTGTACTGCTTCATGTCTACGTCTATCTGCATCGCCTCCTTTGTCATGCCGCTGCACGTCTCGATGGCTCCCCGACGGTTCAGGAAGAGGAAGTCCACGTACTCCTGACTGTCGCGCAGCACCATCGGCGCATGTGCCGACTGACTGTCCTCACCCGCCGTTGCCGTCGCAGGATAGAACACGCTCCGGGTACCGTCGTTGCTCACGTCCACCCACGACGTGATGCTGCTCTTCCCCACCCTCTCCGGCGACTCCGTTGGCTTGGTCGAAGCGTCGCCGTAGCGCAGGTTCTCATGCTCGCGGTACGACACGTCGGCATCGGCATTCGTTGGTATGATGCTCCGCTCCCACTCCGTGAAGCTGCCGAGGGCGCACTGGCCGCCTGTAAAGGTTCCGATGCTGGTCCGGGTGAACTCGCCGTCGGTGCTGTCGAGATACTCCGTGAATACCTCTATCGAGTACGATCGGTAACGGCGGCTGACTGATGTCGTGCCGTTGGCCGCCGTCACCTCCGCCGAGAAGTCATAGTCGGCCCATATCGCCATGAGCGCCGACTTGATATCAAACGTGACCGTGGTCTGTCCGCCCGTGTCCTCATGGAACTCACCCACCTTCCTGCCGTTATAGTACACATACACGCGGACAATGGTAAAAGGGCTGGTGACTGGCTCGCCCCACTCCAGTCCGCTGATAGTAATCACCACCGGCGAACCGGCAAAGTACGTATGTCCGCTACCGAACATCCCTGAAATCGTTACTGCCATATCGCTTTTTTGTCAGCAAGATACCGCGCTGAGGGCAGAAAATCAAGGGCAGACGAGTGCGAGAAAAGAGCGCAACACAATAAATCGCCACACAATTCCGTTATAACATAAAAGCTACAACAAACATGAAAACAAAAACATTCCTTTCCGCAAGCCGCCTGGCAGTGCTGATGCTTGTATGTGTGTTTACGTTCGGTTTTGCAGGCTGTGGTGGTGATGACGACGAACCAACAGGACAACCGAAAGAAAAGTCTATTGACGAGTTGCTGTCCAATGAGACAACCCCAATAGATTTTAAGTTTAGCGAATATTTATATGACTGGGATCAGTTTATTTTGTTTGATTATGCGGGAAACAACTATGTCGGTACAGACACTATTGTCAGAGGATCCCGATATACGCTTGACCTACGACAAGGTAAGCATAGCTTGTTATGGATTTTTGGTTTAGATAATAACGATTATCTTAATCAGTATTGGAAAAACGCTGATGATATGTTTTATGCGGGTGTCCACTACAATCCGGAGAATAAATCATTTTCAGTATATGACAAATACGCAAGTCCTGGAAAGGTTAAATACTGCGAAAAGGAATTGGAGATAACGCCATATTTGATGGCAGCACAACAGATAGAGTTCACTAACTATGTTGCCGGAAGCGTACAAATTATAGTTACTGATATACCAAAAGGGACAGCAATGCCAGAATGGATTGAAGATGCTCACGGCTGGGATTGGGTGAAGATTGGTAAAGTGACAGGCATACCATCCATCAAAACAGTTTTCTTGAAGAACAATGACTATAGGTTGCAGGAGAAAGTTTCTGTAGATATGTTTCTTCAAGTTGACACGGAACACAGATGGAGTAATCAGCGCGACGAGAGTGCCCGCGATGAAGGGTTGGAGATAAATTCGCTATATTCCACAACACTCTGCCCTCTCAGTGGTCTTGACAACATTCAATTAGGTGTTGATGTCTGGGACGTTAATGGGAATCTCCTTCCGACCAATTCATTGCCAACTTTTAATATGCGACGTGGCTACGTCACAACGTTGCGCGGCCCTCTTTTCTCCGGTTCGACATCCGACTGGACGGTTAAGATGGAACCGTATGACAATTAATGTCAGATGTACATCATCTGCATCGTCACGTTGCCCAGCCCCGTCTCGTTGCTGATGTCGTACTCCATCTCGTTGATGAATCCCGTCACGTCGCCCACCGTCGCCCTCACCGTGTCGTCGATGCTGAGCAGCTGCGCCAGCTCCATGCGCACCGGCAGGTTGACGATGCGGGCATTGCGCACCCAGTAGCTATACTCCTTGTAGAACTGGTCGCACAAGCCACGACCCTGCAGGTTCTTGTTGGTGATTTCTAGATAGCGGCGGTTGCTGTTGCTCTCCGGTTGTTTTGGATTGAAGTACGGATTGGGCTTCTCCGCACGCAGTTTCAGCGAGAAGCGACCGTATCTGGAATCTTCACCATCGTTATTCAGATATAGAGCCTCCGTCGAGCCGCCGTAGGCAATACGGCAGAGGGACATAAGTGTGCTTGCACGCGACGCATTGCCGTCCAGTTCTATTATTAGATTCCGTAACCCGTTATATCCTTCAGCGTCTGCTGCCATAATGTCTGCAATGGATTTTCCCTGCAGGCTGTTTAAGTAGACATAGAAATCCCTCCACGACACTTGACCACTATTGCTGTAGCTTGTAGCGAACAACGCATGATGATACTTGCCGTCATCGCTGCTGAATACAAGTTCTCCGTATGCGTAGGTGAGATAGCCTTTACTGTTGTCGTAGAATGGCGCATGGCTGTTTGGCCACAGTTCAACCAACTTTGCTATTGCCTGTGCTGGAGTAGATATGATTGTTGCTGATGATATGCCAGGCTGATTGCCGTTATAGTCCCACTCGTTCCCATAATTGTCGCAGGTGTCGGGATGTGCCGTCACGCTACTGCCAGCCATAATATCCCATGTATCATTCTTCTCTCCGTCGTCGGGGTCAGCCGTGTAGTTTACGTAGGCGTCGCTGCCGCTGCCGCGCATGATGCCGAGCGTCAGGCCCCAGTCCTTCGTTTCAATAGGAGATATGCCATCGTCGTTCGGCTCAAAGTTGTCCTGCAGGTACAGGCGGTAGCCCTCGTTGATATGGCCGGCAATGTGCAAGTCGGTAACCTGGCATTTGGCGACGTGATAGGTCCAGTCCATAAAACCTTCGTAATCAATCTTGTAAGTAAACGACAACTCCGTACTTAATCCTGTCCTTTCTGCATACATATCAGAAGTGATGGCAAATGAACCTGGCTGCACGACACTGTCGTTTACCATTTTTTTGCCAGAACCACTGGGGCCATGTAGTTCATACAGTTTCTCAACGCTATATACCGCATCGGAATCATCATAATCTTTTCCGTCTTGCAAATCCGGCCTGCGCGGACGCATCGTTTCGTCCACGAACAGCGCGAACCGCTGATTCTTCGTTCTGTTCTCGCCACGCTGATTCTCGTAGTTCACGTCGTTCATGATGGCTGGCGTAAATCCCACGTTGACGGTCTTGATGGTCTCGTCCTCGCCGGTGCAGTCTCCGTCTTCCGCGTCCATGAAGTCGGCACATCCGAATAGCGACGGATGCAGCTCGTCATAGCGCTTGGCATCCTTGTCCACCTTGATGACGTAGGCATCGCCAGTCCAGTTGTCCACATAGCAGGTTTTGTCGAAGGCCGATACCTTATCCAACAGGTCTTCATACTTCGCATCAAGGTTCCAGTGTGAGTAGTCATGCTTGTCGCTGTCGTCCACAAAGTACGGCTTCTTGTGTGGCAGTTTGTCGGCAAAACCCTTGTAGTAGAAGTGCGTGTCCTCGCTTTCGCCGTAGGTCATGCGGAAGCCGCGTATCGAGTTCTCAGTCTTCGTCGGCTCGCCCACGATATCGCACTGAATAGTCTGCACCTCTGTACTACGGAAGATGTTCCTCAGCAGTACGATGCGCACCCGCTTGTAGTCTTCGCTGAACAGCAGGCGCACGCCGAAGCCACTCTCCAGTGCGCTAACCACCTCGCTGATGTCCACATTGGGAAAACACTCGCTGGTGGCGATGGCGTCGTGCAGGAAGATGTTCTTTGCAATACCTTTGTTCTGCCCGTTAATGCCGTCGTAATAAGCCCTGACGGCCTCGCTCATGCCAGCTATCTCTTTCACCTTAATATCTATACGCTCTATCTCCGGTATCTGGCTTGTCACATCGACGTCGTGCGTATAGTCAAAACCACTGATTGTAGTTGTCACCGTCTCATACCACCGTCCAGCCGTGAATCCCTTGCACTCCAGTCCGCAGTCCTCAATCTTGGTAATCTTCTTCAGACCGTCGTATCGCTTGGTTGGTTTGTCGTTACCGTACTTTTCGTCCTTCAAGTCGCCAAAATACTCCGCAACAAGGTTGCCGTCACTGCCAAACTGATACTTGCCCAGCGACCAGTCGTACTCTTGCGGATTGCGCAGCTTCTTCACTTCCTTGTATGCACAGTTGGTGTTCACGAAGAACAGCCGTCGCAGGTCCTCCACGTCCATCATCTGGTTCTCTTCCACGTAGATGCCCAGGTGCTTCATCAGCGCCCTCACCCAGTAGATGACAAAGAAGTTAGGTGCAGAGTTCACGCGGTTGGCGGGCATCACCTCGTAGCCGCGCTGTGCTGTCGGCTCACTGCTATAGTCATCGTAGGTCGTCTTGGTGCCGTTCTCTTCCCTCGTAACGGTGTACCCTGATTTCTGATAACACAGTGCCACGTTGCAGTAGGGGTGTGCGTCGTCATACGGATAGTCGGTGTTCAGACAGTCTATCTCCTCGTCATCTTCGCCCGTCTTCAGATTGTCAAACTTACCCTTTGGAAATACCATGCGCGGATATTGCTGTACGGAGTTGCCTTCATCCTCACCGTCGTACATGAAAAAAGTCAGCTGCGGGTCTTCGTCGCCGACAATCGTCGGATGAACTTCGTGAGTTATGACGGTAGGATCAGATATGTCTCTGCCAGACATTGCCTTAGTCTTGAACTTGGCCGACGCCTCCAGTTTCACATTGACGCACGTCCACCTCTTTCTCCATAGCGCCACACCAAACCTGACATCCCCCATCATCGGCACCTGGTTGGCCTTGGCCCCCTCAATCATCTCCTCGAACGTTTTCTGCCCGCTCTCGAAGGTCACGTCCACGTTGCCGTCCCCGTCCACGTCCACCTCGTCGGCCAGCCGCAGGTAGCCCAGGTAGAGCGGCAGGCCCTCGGCCCAGATGCGGGCCTTGCGCTTGTTCATCTGCTCGTGCAGTCGCGAGCCGTGGATGTCACCCGCCGTGCCGAACAGGTGTGCGTTGGCAGGGATGTTCAGCGTGAACTCCTGCGAGAATACTGCGCCGCTGCCGAATATCTGCGACGTGCGGCGGATGTGGATGACGGTGTTCGGTGGCAGCGTGGCGAACTGCGAGCCGCTGCCTGTGAGGTCGAATACTTCTAATGCTAAGTGTTCCATAAGGGATAATTGTTTTTACCCCATAATACGGTGCGGCGTAATGAAAATCAAGGGCAAAACACCCTGCCCTTGATTTCTTTTTCTCCGATTTGTATATTGCGCAAAAAAAGATATGGCCCGTACATCACCCGTTCACTACATAGCCCCCAGTGCAATAAGCATCACGCCCAACGCCAACGGCTCTCACCGAGACTTGGCAGTATACGTCGCCAAGGGTGCAAAGATAAAAGTCCTCTGCCCAAGGGCTGGCATTGGCTATGTGAAGAATGAATATCAGGAGTGGACGCTTAGCGGGCGCAACCGCAGGCTGGCCGATACTACAGGAACAGTACCATATACCATCTATGCACGACTGAAAAAGACGGGCGACAAGACTGGCTATCTTGTGTTTGTCCCAAAGTCTGAGAATGGGACGGACAAATACCAGTATCTCACGCTGGCCGACAATGCCATAAACGGAATCACTTCCATAGATGGCGCCACCACGAGTTATTTCGACTGGTACATACGTCTTGGCGACGTTTCGGCGGCAGAGAACGGCCAGCGCACCGTCACGCTCGACACCGGCATACTGGGCACCGACCAGTACAACGAGAAGTGGGCGCTGAATCCCGACTTGCTGCCGCTGCGCATAGAGCTGGGCTGCACCATCGACGACGAAGACGCAGGCCCGACGCCATATGTCTACTGGGGGCAGCAGCTCGTGCTCACCGCTACCCTTACCGAAGGATGGACGGGTACCGACATCAAGCGCTTCGACCACTGGGAAATTACGAGGGATTCCGGCGACAGCGATGCCGACAATGCGTGGAACCATCCAACAGGTGCAGGCAGCTATCGCGGACTGACCGACGGGCAAATCACCCTGACGCATGCCCGTGGCGTGGGCGATGACTTCAACGGCGCCGTTGCAGCAACCTTTACCGTGGTGGCAATGGGACATCCGGAGGAGGGTTCCGAATCGCAGGACCTTGTTGCTCTGAAGACTGCCGTCATCAATATCCATGCCGAGACGGTGGAGCGGTACGAGCTGGCCATGACAGCCAACATCGTGGGCTACAACCCCATGACTCAGGCCTACGATCCTGACAGCATCACGCTCCGCATCCGCGCCACCGACCAGCGCGGCGACGTGTTCGAGATGACCAAGGGGCAGATTGACAATGCCGGGCTTGAAGTACAGTATGCAGCCGTCGGCTCTTCCGGATGGCGGACACTTGACTTCACGGGTGCAAGCGACGTCGTGGGCACGGCAACGCTCATTACCGCCACCGCCTTTGCCGCCCAGCAGAGCATCAACGTGCGACTGGTACGTATCATAGATACCGACGGAGGCAGCTCCGAGACAGAGCTGACGCAGCAGACCATCGCCTTCGTCCGCGACGGCGAGGACTCGAAGGTGCGCGAGTGGATTTTCTACCGCAGTACCAAAGCTATCACCTTCGGCACCGTGCAGAACCCCTACCCTGCCGACGTTACCGGTGGCGAGGTGAACCCATCCGCCATCGCAGACGGCAGCGACAGCGACAAAAATCAGGACGGCTGGGTGCCCGAGGGGTGGACTGACGAGCGCCTCGGTGCTGACGACACCTACCGCTATGAGTATAGTTCCTACCGCGACTACGTTCGTGGCGGCGACTCATCGTCCTCTGGCGACGTCGGCGGATGGGGACCTTTCTCCGAGCCTCGCGTGCAGAGTCACTGGGGTGCCGACGGCAAGACCTCCGTCCGAATAGACCTCGACAACCCACACGAGGACTTCCTCTACTCCGACGACTCTGACAACACACATGGCGGTAGGGTCTCTGATCCCGTGACAACACAGGCACGCCTCTATGACGGCGGCGAACTGGTGAACACAGGCGTGACATGGAGCATCGACCCCTCGCTCTCCTACGGCGTCGTCCTCAGCGACGGCCAGAGTCCCTACTTCGCATGGCTTGACAACAGCACGCCTGGCCTGCTGCATGTGGAGGGCATCTACGCACAGTCCTCCTTTGTCACCGTGAAGGCCGTCTACGGCGACAACACCTACTATGCGAAGTTCACCGCCAACATGTGCCGCCAAGACAAGTACTCGCTGGTGCTGACGCCCAACGCCGTAGCCTACAATTCGGCGACCTATGCCACGCAGGTCGTCGCCGTAGCCGTGACACGCCTCGATATCGGCGGCGCGAAGAGCGACGTCGTCTTCGCCTCCGGCGGCGATGATTTCTACAACCCTGTGAAAATCAGCTCCACGTCGGGATGCGGCCTTCTGCGTCTGTTTGTCACCTACAGGAAGAAGTCCGGCGACAACGTGTCGCAGGTCACCGAGCAAATCCTCTCCGAGACATTCAGCATAACGGCAGGCGCCGACAACGTCGCCGACCTCAATGACGACATCTACTTCGAGCTGCGCAAGTATGCCAGCGCGGATGCCGCCAACAGCAGTACATACAAGATCATGGACTACGACACCGTGCCCATTACGAAGGCCGAGAACGGCGACCCTGCTATCGTCTATACCCTTATTCCAAGTTTAAGCTCTGTCCATCGTGATAGCGACCATATCCCAAGCGTTGACTCCATCAGCTTCAAGGTATCGAAGACCGTCGGCGGCACGACTTCCGAGATTGGCAATTGGAATACGGAAGGTCTGACACTATACCACAATATCGGTGACAGTGATGTTAATGATGGTACTGTCAGCGGAGCGACTAAGACTTTAACGGGTATACAGAATGGCCTTTACTACGAGAATGACTCCGTAGAATGGATATTGAAAAAAGGCAGCTCTGTTGTTGACCGCAAGGTTGTCGGTACTGTCGATGACGGTAGTCCGGGAGATGCAGGTCTTGACGCATGGACGCTCGCCGTCTCGCCGCAGGCCGTCATCATCACCCAGTCGAAGGACGACCCCACCGACTTCGGACTCTCAGCCTCGAACCCCCGAGTCATCGCCGTCACGGCACGGTGCGGCAACCATCCAGCCACCGTCATCCTGTCCAGCGTCGGCGCCAGCATCCCCTCGGGAGTGACGCTGGTACGGCAGGACAACACCGCACGCATAACGGCCATCAGCACCTACGGCGACAGCTACCCGCAGCGTTTCGACATCCAGCTCCAGGGGTCGGCAATCTACGGCTCGCGGTCCTACAGCTTCACGCTGACCGTGCCCGTCGCCGTCAACCTCATGGGAACCATCAAGACTACCATCCAGGGCGACGTCGAGACCACAGTGGCCAGCCGCGTGACGTCGGAGATTGACAGCCGCGGACTCCTTACCGCCACGCAGGCCGAGGCTACCTACATACGCTCGGCTGACCTGAACGTCAGCGAGCTCCGCGAGGAGGTCGACGGCGCAGTCTCCGCAGTCAGCCGCGTAGAGCAGACGGCAACGCAGCTGCAGAGCCGCGTCACAGACAGCGAGGGCAACATAGGAAAGCTGCAGATACAGGCACGAAACATCTTCCTCGGACTGATGGACGGTAGCTACCAGATGCTGCCCAACCCCGGATTCCTCGCCACGGACATCGCCAAGTGGAGCTACAGTGCGACGTACTGGAGCTTCACAACCTCCGGATCCATACGCTACGCCAGCTCAGTGCGTAAGTACACTGGCTATAACAACAACGTCGGAATACTCAAGCTCGCCACGCCCGTCATAATGACCGGAGGCAGGTGGTACACGCTGGGCTTCGACCTCTCGCTGGCCAGCGCAGCATCATCCACACCGATATTCACGGGCACCGTCACCATTGCCGGACAGTCCGCCTCAAACCCCACACAACTGCTGGCAATGCCGATGAAAGGCGGCGAAGAATACAACATTAACGTAAGAGGTTTTATACTTTCCGGAGGCGGCTACCTCACCGTGGGCATCTACAGCTCCGGCGGAAGCACACCTCTTGCGGCAACGACGTTCAATTCCACCGACGGTTCAATACGCACCATCACGCTGACGGCACCGGCGGACGGAACGTACTACGTCAAAGGCTACGGAGCGGGACAAGTGACCCTGGTCACGGCGGACAAGGGAACGCTGCGCCTGAACATAACCCACGCAAACGGTTTTACAGGCAACATCTACGTCAACGGCAAGCCGGAGAAACGCACTGCGACCGATTCCTACGACTTCTACTTTGCCACCTCCGCCACCAGTTACCTGCGGCAGGTCATCACCTTCGAGTGCGACGACAACTTGGAGGAAACGGCCAACGTGTCGTTCTACAGCCCCATGAACGGACTGCCCATACGCATCATCCGACCGCGGCTGGAGGAGGGCATGGAGGCACGGGGCTTCGGCAGCGACATCGAAGGTCTCGCACGCACAGGCATCGACATCGAGCGGGGTAAGATTACCGCCGTAGCCGACCAGTTCGAGTGGCAGAACCGCGACGGCGACCAGATCATGGGGCTCGACGCGGCAGGCAACGCCGAGTTCGCAGGCATAGTACGCTCGAAAGGCATTTACCACAGCATCGGGTTCTTCAGTGTCTCTAACGGCACCACGGCCTACAACTGGACGTACCAGGACGGCTATGTACGCACCGAACGCAACTATCTGACACCAGAAGAATACTCCGACGAGTACGAGGAAGGACACGGCTACGTCTCCGCATGTATTTACGTCGGATGCGGACTGCTCGACATCATATACCTGCGATTCGCAATCGCCGACCACTGTCTCTACATACCCAATCCGCAGGGCAACGAGGGAAAGCAGATCGAGATTTACAAGGGCAACACCACCTATCAGTGGCATATCGGTACAGACCCTAACGTCGCCAACCATACGTTCTACGACGCTATGTTTAACGGCGGCATAATACAGAGCAACTACATCGTCCTGACGGCTTCAACCATCTACGTCCGGCTGCTGAGCAACGGCGAACAGTGGTATGTCCTTGAACGGCGAGACAAGTACGGGACGGTAACGACCATCCAGAACATCTGACACACAATATTTAACAACCCAACAGACAACGAGATATGATATACCCAGGGACAGACATAAAATGGATGGTGACAGTCGAGATGGACGGCTTCTCGATAGACGAGGACGACATGGAACTGGTCATCAAGAACAGATACGGGCAGGTGAAGTATTCGTACAAGGCCGAAGATTTCTACACCAACGGCAATGGTATGTGGTTCTTCAACATGCCCAACGCTCGCAGAGGCTCATACTTTGCCTTACTGACGTGCTGGCGCGGTGACGAAGACTTCCACGACGGCTATCAGAAGGTGACAGACATCCAGCACTTCGTCGACGTCGGCGTCTGCGGCTGCGCCAATCACACCTGTCACTGCTGTCAGACCGACGGCATGAAGGTGACGTACACGCGAGTATGGACGGTAAACTTCCAGGACGGCATCTACTTGGCCGACAAGGACGGAAATCCGATACGTGATTGCAACGGCGAGCTGATACGCTTTAGCGACCGTGTGCCGGAGCGTAAGGACGTACGCATCGACATGACGGCTGAGGAGTTCAAGCACTGGATGGACGACCGCGACAAGAACGGTATCATCGACACGCGGAAGGAACTGGAGGACGTTCTCGGCGGTGTTGACGACGACACCGAATTGGGGCTGATGACACCGGACGACACCAGAGACATGATGAGCCGAATACTGAACAACAACGAAAATACAGGAGGATAAAGCTATGCCAAGACCAAGAGAAGACAAGTCGGTGCGCCTGTCGATGTCGGGCGAGGAGTTCAAGACGCTCATTGAGCGTTTTACGGACAACGGGCGGATAGACACCGTTCCAGAGCTGATGGAGACCGCTGCGGATATGCCGTCGATTATTAACGAGAAGGTGCAAGACGCTATGGACAATATCAGCACGGCAACGGACGAGGATATTACCGACCTTTTCGGTGGCGAGCAGGATGAGCAGCAGCCCATCGTCAGCGACGGCGACGGTGACGGAATCGACGATTCGCTGATAGCCGACGATGAAGACATCGAAAGCCTTTACAGATGATGAAGAGGACGTTAGTCCGAATCAATATAGTTCACTTTATTCATTAACAACACAAACACAAAAGCTATTATGGCACTATCAGACGCTCAGAAAGCAAAACTTATCAAGTTAGGGCAGTTGGCGAAGTTCAAGGAGCTTGCCGATGCCAAGTATCAGGCCGCTATCAGCGACCTCTCAACCATCCGTAGCGGTGCTGCCGCAGGTGCAACAGCCTATCAGAAGCCTCAGACAGGTATTCCGTCTACCGACCTTGCACAGGCCGTACAAGACGCTATCACCGCCGCAGGCTCGGCTCTCCAGCCATCGGACATCGCGGAACTGACCAGTAAGGTGTCCGCTCTCGAAGGACTCATCACTGCCGATGACCCCCGTGGTGCCATTGACAAGTTCAACGAGATTGTCGCCTTCCTTGACGGCATTGATGCTACCACCCTCGATGGCATCCTCACAACCATCAACAGCAATATCGCTGCTAAGTACACGAAGCCTGACACAGGTATTCCCGCAACAGACCTCGCCGACAGCGTACAGGCTTCGCTGGCACTCGCCGACACAGCCATTCAGCAGGCAGATATTGACGGCTTCGCCACGAAGGTTGACGGTGCTACGGCAGGAAACTTCGCCGGGCTTGACTCTAACGGCAACCTTGTAGACAGCGGTGCAAAGGCTTCGGACTTCCAGCCCGCAGGAAACTACAAGACCACGCAGAGCGCCGTCGCTGACCCCACTGCCAACGGGACAGCCGTAGCCTTCATCGACTCTATCTCTCAGAATACCAACGGAGAGGTTAGCGTCACGAAGAAGACTGTTGTCGGTGCCGTGGCATCATCGGCAGGTGTAGGCGGCAATGCTGGCCTTCTGTCTGCTACCGATAAGGAGAAGATTGACGCTATCGACTACGCCACCGACGCTGAGGTAGCTGCACTCTTTGCCGAGGAGGAAGGCGAGTAAACACGTTCACACGGGAGGGGGAGCAACGTCCCTCTCCCCTTAAAAGGAAACGGTCATGGACAATTTCAATAATAAGACAGTCACTCTCGGCAACCTTGCCACCTACGACGGCCTTATCCGTCAGTGGGTAGACGGCAGAGTGATGACTTCCGAGGACACAGACTCCATGATGCAACGTGTACTCGGAGCGAACGATTAGTAAACAATTTTTTAACGTTAAGAAATTACGCATTATGGCAAACACACTGAAAGACTTGGCTTCTACAGCCAAACTGGTTTCGCAGACCGCGCTTGAGCAGGCTCTGACCGACCTCAAGAATTACATCGACACGCAGGATGCCGCAGGCGGCTCGTCGGCACAGCAGGCCATCCAGCAGCTGCAGTCACAGCTCGACACGCTCATCGGTGCGCAGGGCGGTGATGTAGACAAGATTATCAACACCTTCAACGAGATTAAGGCGTTCCTTGCCGACTACGACGAGGACGACACGCTGAAATCAATTATTGACGCTGCCGAGGCTGCTGCTGCCGCTGCTGCCGCAACCGCCGAGCAGAACGCCAAGACGTATGCCGACGGTCTGAACACGACAATGTCCGCTCGCGTGAAGACGCTTGAGGACATCAACGTCATGACGGCACAGGAGGCACACACCATCTACGAAGGAGTGTTCAACTCTGCAGCGGCAGGAGACTAAAGGAGGGAGACGATGGGACAGTATGACAATCATCTTGTTAACGGTGAAGCACTGACGCAGGTGTTGGTGGACATTCACACCGACCAGCAGCGACAGGACGCGGCCACGAAGACCGTAGCTGACGCACTGCCGACGGCACTTGATGTCGTCGAAATCTCCAAGTTATGGAACAGAACTTAATAACAACAATTAAAAAAAACATTACGATTATGGGAAAATTTCTTGACCAGTCAGGTGTGGCTCACCTGATTTCACTCATCAAGGCTGCCTTCGTGGCCAAAGAGAATGGCAAAGGTCTGTCTACAAACGACTATGATGCCGTCGCGAAGGGTAAGGTTGATGCCATCCCGGCAAACCCCAAGTACACGGACACTACCTACACGTCAAAGTCTGCCGCCGACGGTGGCACCGAGGTGTCGCTCGTCACCACGGGCGAGAAGTACTCATGGAACAACAAGGGCTCGTACTCGAAGCCGTCGGGAGGCATCCCTGCCTCCGACCTCTCTGCGGCTGTACAAACTTCTCTCGGCAAAGCTGATACGGCTCTCCAGCAGCATCAGGATGTCTCCGGAAAGGCTGACAAGTCGGCCACCGTCTCGAACGTGGCATGGGATGGCACGAACAAGAAGCTGACGAAGACCATCAACGGAACTTCGTCGGATGTCGTCAGCGCCGACACCATCAAGGCTGCCCTCTCGCTCGACAAGGGCGACGTAGGTCTCGGCAGCGTCACCAACGACGCGCAGGTAAAGCGCTCGGAGATGGGTGTCGCTAACGGTGTGGCCACGCTCGACGGCGAGGGCAAGGTGCCCAGCTCACAGCTGCCGGGCTACGTCGATGACGTCGAGGAGTACGCCACGCAGAGCGCGTTCCCAGCAACGGGCGAGACGGGGAAAATCTACGTCGACAAGGCCACGAACAAGACCTACCGCTGGGGCGGAACGACCTACGTCGAAATATCGTCGTCCGACATCACGGGCATCAAGGTGGGTTCTTCCGGAACGACCATCACCCCGTCTGGCGGCGTCATCACCATCCCTGCATACGAGACAGGCGCACAGGTGAACACCGTCATCAGCGTCGCAGGAAAGACGGGGGCCGTCACTCTCGACAAGTCTGACGTAGGTCTCGGCAACGTAGGCAACTTCAAGGCCGTCTCTACCGCCGCCTCGCAGGGACTGACTGCCACAGAGAAGAGCAACGCCCGAACGAACATCGGCGCAGGGACGTCGTCGTTCAGCGGGTCGTACAACGATCTGTCGAACAAACCGACCATCCCCACGAAGGTCAGCGACCTGACCAACGACTCGGGATTCACCGCCGTCACCAAGGCTACTGTCACTGGATGGGGCTTCGTCGAGGCTACGGCACTGACAGACGCGGAAATCGACGAGCTGTGGAATGCCGTCGCATAGCGAACAGAAGTCTCCGGCGGATGTCACCGCAGCCATCCGCCGGAGTTTACTGAAACCTTTAACGAATAACATCAGACATGGAGAAATTCTTAGACTCCGCTGGCCTGAGCCAGCTCATAGCAAACATAAAGCGCGGAACGCCCGTGGCCGTCGTCAGCGGCACCACACCCACGCAGCAGCTCGCACCGAACATGCACTACTCCTTCGGCGAGGTCACAGCACTCACCGTGACACTCGGAAGCCCAGTGACGGCAACGCAGGACAACGTCACGAAGTACTACCCCTCGGAGTACACCTTCGAGTTTGACAGCGGCTCTACGGCAACAACGCTCTCGCTGCCTGCATCCATAGTGTGGCAGGACGGCACGGAACCCGTGATTGCCGCAGGTAAGCACTACGAGATAAGCATCAAGTACGATGCTGCCAACCAGACCTACTACGGACTGTGGGCGGAATGGTAACAACTAATCACGCTGCGATATGAAAGAGAGAAGAAGAGTCATGATGGGCATTGGCGTGAAAGAGCCATACACAAGGCTGTTGTTCCTTGAGACGACGGGAACGCAGTATATAGACACTGGTTACAGGCCCAACAACAAGACCCGTATATATGCGAGGATGCAGACCACCGAGAGCACTCCCTACGGAAGGCTCTTCGGCTGTGTAAGCGGAAGCAACTACAACAGTTCTCCTGCCGTCGTACTGGACTGGGAAAACAATTACAACGGCACGCTCCATGTCATGTGGGGCAATGTGAGCGGATGGACGAACCTTCAGAGCATCACTGGAGACTACGGCATCCATACCTACGAAATCAACAGGGGTGTAGTGTCTTATGACGGCACGCAGGTGCATGACTTCGAGGACAGCGACACTTGGCAGACCACCGTGAACATGGCCATATTCGACTACTTCAAATCGACGGGTATCAGCGGTGGCGACGAGCGCATGATAGGCCGCGTATATGAGTTCAAGATATGGGAGGACGATGTGCCAGTGAGGGATTTCGTTCCCGTGCTGGTTGACGGCGTGGCATATCTGTACGACAAGGTGACGAAGCAGCTCTACGGCAATGCTGGCACTGGTGTGTTCCGCTACGCAATCAGCGAAAGTAATCTCATCAGGACAGAATATATTGAGACCGACGGCGCGCAGGCGATAAACACCAGCATCGTTCCCAAGGACAACGGGGAGTACTCTATAGACTGTTTGTTAACCACCGTAGAAAACGACACTCCCGAAGCTATGGTGACAACGTATAGCTATACCTATTATGTTAGGTTGCGATTCGAGTTTAGTTACAGGTGGAGCTGGGTTAGAGCAGGTTTCCTTGACCAAGGCTCAGGTGAAGTTAGTATCAATACAAGAACAAGGCATCTGTATACCATTGACAAAAAAGGCTTATACATTGACGGAAACCAGTCGAAAGGGTGGTCTTCGTCACGTTCCTTCGAGACTGGCTACAACGAGAAAATCTCCATCATAAAAAACACTTTCATCGGACGGATATACGGAGCGCAGATAAAGGAAGGCGGTGTACTCGTCCTTGACCTCATCCCTGGCCGCATCGGTACTGTGGGCTGTATGTACGACCGTGTCAGCGGACGTGTCTACCCTAACGACGGCACGGGCGACTTCAGGGTAGGGCCAGACGTATAAACAAATAGGATAAAAAAAAGAACAACGGCAATGACAAAGAAACAATGGATTGACGGCGACGGGAACTTGTGGAACGGCAGTTCGGTCGTCATAGGAGAGACAAGAGTGATTAACCCCACGGACGAGCAGATGCTTGAGGCAGGCTACACGGAGTACACAGCACCAGAGCCGACAGACGCTCAGCGGCTCGGACAGGCACGGCAGAAGAAACTCGCGGAACTGTCGGCCTACGACCAGAGCGACGCAGTGGACGGCTTCTCCATCGGCGGCGTGACCATGTGGCTCACCGTCAGTGAACGGCAGCAGATAGCCACTCAGATAGCTGCCAGCGAGGCTGTAGGCCGCACAGAGATGACCCGCTGGTTTGGTGGTCATGCCTTCACCTTCCCCCTCGCCACATGGCAGCAGATGCTCGTGGCACTCGAAGTCTATGCTGGCGACGCACTGAACGTCACCGAACAGCATCGGGCAGCCATCAGCGCACTCGGCACGGCAGCAGAGGTCGAAGGCTACGACTTCACCATAGGCTATCCCGATAAGCTCGCCTTCTGATTAACCCAAAACAGAAAAAGCATGATGACAACAACAATGACGATAATTTCAATGGTGCTGGCTGCACTTGGTGTGGGCTATGCCTCGTGGCGGCAGGGTGAGTTGCCGCGTTCGGTGTCGGCGATGGTCTATATGTTGCCGATTGGTAAGAAATATGTGTGGTCGGTGTGGCTACTTGCAGTGACGGCATTGCTGACGCCGCGTCTGCTGGAGTCGTTGCCCGACGCTTGGTCGTTCCTTGGTTTCCTGACGGTGGTGTCGATGGCTTTCTGTGCCTTGATGCCGCTAACGGACAATGACACGGAGCGATGGCATGACCTACTCGGAGTAGCGGCAGGTGTGTTGAGCCAGGTCTGCGTGCTATTCATTCAGCCATGGTGTCTGCTGGTATGGACACTGATGGCGGTACTGAGTCTGCTTGTACTGACTTGTGACAAGCCGTGGTTCACTTGGCTGCTGACGAGACTGGAAGGCAGCGGCGTGCTGCTGCTTGAAATTTTGGCTGCTATTGCGCTGTATATAGCGATATTAATTTAGAAAACCTCGTTCCTTAAAAAAGTCATGAGACAAAAAATAGGCCTCCTGGCTTAAAATACCTCTCACAGCATTTTTACACGGCATCCCTGCCACTCCACCAGGAGACCTAATGGTTTTTCCTTCGGAGTGGCAGGGATGCTTGCGTGTATATATGTCTGTGAGAGGCCACAAAGGTAATAACATTTTTAATTATATAAACAATGAAACGGATAGAATTAGTGAAATTTAACGCGGGATTATTTCAAAACATGAAATCGGCGGGTGTGCGCATGGAGGACAGCGACTACATCGCCATCTACGACGACTTTATGGCTATGTCTGCTGAGAACATGAAGAAAACGGCCATTATGGAAATCCTTGCCGAGCGTTATCATCTAACGTCTCGCCATATCCACAACATCCTGAAACGGCTCAACGAAGAAGTGTAACCGCATACAGCTCAACGTCTTGAAACGCCCACTTCACCACATGAACAGCCGCCTTCACCCTCTTTGTCCCGTAAGTTGCGATATTATCGCAACAATACTCTATCTTTGCCCGTGGATTTCAGCAGTGATTTCCACATAGTTCACTTTATTTATTCACCAACACAAAAACCAAAACATTATGGCACTCGAAATGAATGACCTGATGGCCCTGAAATCAATGGGCAACGGGGGTGGCATGACTCCCTACGAGCAGTACATGGTTGGCTACAAGCAGTCGAAGCGCCCCAGCGGCGTGGCGATTGCAGGACTGACCGTCGGTTCAGTAGCTGCTGCAGCAGCTGTAACAGCATGGATCTTCGGCGGCACCTACGCCAACGCGAAGTCGAAGGAGGCCAAGGAGGCCGCACATTCAGCAAAGGAGGTGGCTATGGCCTACTATGCTGGAGTTGACAAGCGACTCGACAACATCGGTGCGCTGCTGGAGAGCGAGGTGAACCGTCGCATCCAGGGTGACATCAACATCACCCAGTCGGTCAGCGACACCATCAGCGGACAGCAGAGCACGTCACAGTCCACCAGCGTCGAGAACTCGGCAATGGCTACGGCCTACAACCAGATCATCTCCGACCGTCTGACTGGCCGCTCCAGCCTCGATGCTCAGCCCGTCTGCATCTACTCGGCTCCCAAGCCCTGTGGCTGTCCAGGCTGCGGTTGTGGCTGCCAAGGCTAACAACGGCTTTTGAGTGTTGGCGGCGGTTTTGCCGTCGCCTTCACTCTCTAACTTAATCACGGCAATATGATATGGAACAAACGAAAACGACAGGAAGAGATGCTGAACCAGATACGATTGATAAATCCGACGAGCAAGATGTCTATCTCGCAGCAGTGCCTGCTGATTGCGAAGGGCGACATTGACGAAGCAAAGAAGCTGCGCGACTACTTCGCCGACGTGATGACCGATTTGCCAACGGTGGATCAGCCAGACCAGACGTGGGTGGACAACACGAAGAACGCACTGAACGGCATCCTCTCCTGGGGAGGCGAGCACCAGCAGGGCTTGCTGCAGATATATGAAATCGTGCGAGGTATGACGGGCAACCGCCTGCCGCCATTGTCACTCACCGGCATGGCAGCCGAGACCACAGAGGCACCCGCCGCCGCGCTGCCGCCTATCAACGAAGATGTTTAGTATGCTGCTATGTCATAGCAGCCCAAAGAATTAAAATCACGGCAATATGGAACAGACACAGAAACAACTCAGGCCATTCCGCATATCCTTCGAGCTTTACGCCCACGACGAGCAGGAGGCCGAGGAAGCACGCATGGCCATCGTGGCCTTCATCGGCCAGCACGCAAAGGCAGGTCGCGCAGTGACCGGGCGCAAGGTAGCCCAGGCTGTCAGCCGCTGGGATCAGAACCCAATCGTTAAGAACCAAGTTATCAATTACTTTAAATAGAAACAATCATGGCAGAAAAGAATCAAACCACCGCAGGCGTTGCAGCCGAACCCGGAGCCACGCCACAACCGCAGACACAGCAGGCCCGTCCTTGTCCGAAGGACTGTCGCCGATGCTCGATGGCGCAGCAAATCTGCTGCTCGTCGATGATGTCATTCCAGATGTTCGAGGTAATGAACAATGTCATCACCCGTCTCGACCTCCAGTCGCAGCGCATCTATGAACTGGAGCAGCGCCTCACGGCCATCCAGAGCGCCGAGGCAGAACTGGCTGCACCGGCACCCATCCAGGGCGACCTGTTCGACAGTCAGGAATAATAGGCAACCAATAGCGCAGAGTGGGGCTGGCGCAGAAAGTAGGGCCCCGAGACAATCAAACACAAAAACAAAACATTATGGCTTGCAAATGTAACTGCATGATCAAGAACGGCTCCGACGTGAAGGACTTCCTCCTCTCGTCACAGGCCGCTGGGGTGTACGCACTGGGGCTGACCCACTACACCTGTATGAATCAGAAGATGGCGCTGAGCGACCCCTCGCGGCCAGTCATCGCCAATCTTAGTATCGAACCCGTCGGCACACCTGTCGACCTGGGGAACGGCATCTATTGTCAGGAGTTCCTGCTGAAGGGTACCGTGACCTACTGCCCCTGCGGCTCGTGCCGTCCGGAGACGGAGTATGTCACGCTTCAGGACTGCCTCACCACGACGTCGGCCACCACGCCGCAACTCACGCTGGGCGAGGTCAACGCATCGCCGAAACCCATCACGTACTACCTGAACAACGGCTGTGGCTGCTGTCGTGCGACGAAGCCCTGCACCAACCAGATTGCCATCACGACATCCGTCGAGGTCACCGCCGGTGCGTGAACTTAGCCAGACGTGAGTGACCAAGAAAAGTGACTAACTATGGACTGGACGGATATCGCCTGCATCGTGTTCGCCTGTACGACGGCCAACCACTTGGGGCTCGTCGGCGCAGTCGTCGGTGTGTTCTTCAAGAAGCGCCGCTCGCTGCCCGTCGTCAGTTGCCCGAGGTGCCTGACGTGGTGGACGACGATGGCCTACGGAGCAATCCTGGCGGCCACCGACCGCTACGGGTGTGACCTGTCGGACGTGATACGCTGGCTGGCGATATCCTTCCTCGCAAGTTACCTTGCCCTCTGGCTTGAACTCGCCGAGGGCGGCATCGACAAACTTTACGATTACATCTATGGCAAGATTTATCCAACAGCAGATACCGCCGACACCCACAAGGAGCGTTCCTGAAGCGCCCTGCCCGTCGTGCGGCAATCCCGTTCAGCCTGTCGCTGTGTCACAGCGACCACCCGAGACAGCGGACAAAAAGCCGTCAAAGACCGATATCCACAGGAATCCTACAAAGGATGCGAGTAAGCGAGAGCAGAGTGAAACCGGTTTCGACTCTGCCGAGCGTGAGCATGCTCAACCAAAGGTTAAATCAACAACTAAATCGAAGAAGAAATGACAACACAAGAACTGAAAGAGAAATACTACGAGCTATACGACTACATGGCTCAAAGTAAGGATCCGAAGAACATGAAAGCCTTCGGTCATGTAATGAATGAGATGATGGAGTGGCTTGCCGCCAACAAGCCCGAGGCTGCCCAGGCATGGGTGGAGAAGCTGGAGGCCATCAAGTGGAAGAACTACCTCACGCCGTCCGAGGCCGACAAGATCGTTGCCGCCATGACACCACCTGCACCGTGGACTCGCGACCAGTGGAAGAACGCCATGGAGAAGAGCGGCTTCGAGCTGGAGGAATGGCCCTGCTACAACCGCTGTGCCCTCTACGTGACGATGAACATGATCATGTCCGACTCGTCCACAACGCTCACCAAGTATGCTGGCGACGGCAACATGATGTTCGAGTTCGTCCATGCCCTGGCGCTCGACAAACTGAAGGACGCCGACAAGCGCTTCGATATTCGCCACTACTTCAATCTGTAGGCATTGGACGTTGACGGCTACTTGCGCAGGCAGTTGTTGGAGCGCATCTACGACAAGATGTCCGACGACGAGAAGCGGATCTTCATCCAGCTTACCATGCAGAACAAGAGCCACACGGAAATCATGTCCGCCCTTCAGCAGCAGTCGGCGCAGATCCGGGACCTGCGCAAGCACCAGCAGACCTTCGGAGAAGACTTTGCGTCAAACGTACTTGGCAATGCCGCCTACGATGCGTTGCTATACATAGCCCGCCGTCTGTTCAAGTAATCGCCCGTCGAGTATGCTGCCGTGTCACGGCAGCCCCTTATCAAAACAACCATCATTCGCCGTGATTGGTTGTGGGGTGCAGATACCAAAAGGTCTGCACCCCACTCTTGTTTTGTCCGTAGCGAAGCCGCTACGCCGTAATCAACTGAATCCCCATCAGGTTCTCGATCTTGAATGAGACGCTGGTCTTGGCGCCGTCGCGGCTGACCTCACAGGTGTAGGTGTCCTCGGTGGCGGCGACGAAGGCCCGCTGTCCGCCCCTGAAGGTGAGCAGCAGGTGGCTCGGCGTGCGCTCCAGGCGGAGCAGATAGTCAAGCACTGTCTCGCCACGGCTGTCCGCCGTCAGGTCGCGGTCGTCGGCCTCGCACGATACGCTGACCGTGTGCTTGCGCCCTGCCACCGAGTCGCCCTCGCTGTCCTTCGCCTTGCCGCTCAGGCGCTTGATGGGCACGAGCCGTCCGCCAGTGACGGCGGGCTGCAGGCCGATGGCGACGGCGTTGGTGAGCGTCGGCGACAGTGAGGCGCTGGCGATGGACGGCTTCAGTTGCCAGGCAGCCGTGCCCGGCGAGAAGTCCGTGACGGGAATGGCGGTCACGGCCAGCAGGTCGTCCAATTCGTACTCCTTACAATTCAGCATAGCCTATTCCTCCTGACTCTTTTCCTCAGCCTCGGGCGATGCCGGAGCCGATAGGGGGTCACTAACAGCCTTCTTTGCCGTCGCCCTGCTCTTCGCAACGGGGCGCGTCAACTTACTATACTGCTTCCACAGCGCATCGACCTCCTCCTGCACGGTGGACACGTCGCAGGTGAAGTTCTGTCCGTAGCGCAGGTTCAGCGGGCCTGTGATGGCGATGTCGGGCAGCAGCAGGGCGGTGTCGTCCTGCGCCTTGTCGACAAGCGTCAAGCGGTCGCCGAAGGGATTCTCCTTCAGCCACTCCGACACCATGGGCGACTGTTCCGGCGACAGGTCGGCGATGATGGTCAGGCGGGAGATGGTGTCCAGTTTGTCCTTGCCGTTCTTATGCGGCCACTGCTGGCGCATCCAGCGGCTGATGATTTCTGCGGCCTGGTCGGGCAGTGCCGGGGCTGCAATCAGCATCTCCGTCTCTGTATAGCGTGTCAGCAGGGCGGGCAGCAGTTCGGTCAGCGACAGGTCGCCGAAGCCCTGGAACTGTGTTTTGCCGCCGTCTTTGATGGAATCGCGCAGTTCGAGCAGTTGCCGAGGTGCGCAGCATGGTTGTATTATTCTCATTTCTCTATGTGTTTAAGTGTCTAACTGAAACGAGGCCCAGGCCCGGTGATGTGGGTCTGAGCCTCGCTGATATGAAAAGTTTACCTTTGGGAAGGTTAGCTCTCTACCTCCTCGGCGATGTCGCCGTAGTACTTAACCACGTCGTAAACCTGGAAGTTGCAGACGAAGTTGAAGGTTGTGCCGTGATCGTCATTACGATTTTGGCCGCTGGTGTTGGCGCGGTTGAACGTTACGTCGCCCGTTGGGTTGCCAACGACCTTCCACTCCTTCAGGGAAGCGTTGTCCACTTTCTTGGTCTTGCCAGTTGGGAAGAACACGAGGTAGCCACCGCCCATGTTCGAGAGACGGCGACCCAGTACGGCCATGTCGTCCTCGTTCTTGTCAACGAGACCAGTGCCGGTTACGGCGTTGGCAGCACCCTCGCCGTTATCCTCACTCGATACCTGACCCGTCTGGTTCTTGAAGGCAATCTTCCAGCCCTTCAGCGTGGCGTTCTCACCTCCGGCAGGAGTAATGTTGTACTGATTCTTCTCATCGTTGATCTCGATGGAAGTGATGTGGTCAGAGTCGAGGGGAACAATCATGCAATAGTTGCTGGTTCCGCCAGGGTTCTCCGTGCAGTCATTAGTCTGCTTAACGTGCTTGAAATTGCAAAGTCCCATAATCTAATCTTGTGTTTGTGTTGTTATTACTGTGTTGCTTTTGTATTGGTTTGAGCCCTTTGGCTTATGCCGCATTCCCGTTTGACGGGAAAGCTCAAATGTGTTGGTTGAGAGGAAATCAGAGGGCGGCGGCATGACGGCGATGGATCACGCCGCCGCTCACCTCCGATAGCGTTTAGCCCTTCGTGTAGTAGGTCTTGCCAGACTCTACCTCGGTGTCCTCAGTCAGAGAATACACGTCGCCGTTCTTCTCGTACCAGCCCTGCTGAGCGGGGTTGCCCGTCGGGTTGGCTACGGCTGTGTAGGTGGGAGTCTCCTCCTCCTCAGCTGCCTCGGCCTTGAACACGCCTGCCACGTTCACTACGCCACCGGGGAAGGTGAAGTTGAACGGGTTGGCCTGGCTGATGATGTGTCCGCCCTTGCTCCAGCCTGCGAAGACGAAGCCGCTCTTAGGAGTAGCCGTCAGGGTGATGATGTCACCGTCGGCATAGAGGTCCTTCTGGCCGCTGGTGATGGCGACGGTACCCTTGCTGGTGTCGGCGCTCGTAGCGGTGAAGATCTCGGCGATGTACTGGCCGGGAGTCCAGTCGTAGCTGTTCACGGCGTCGTTACATGCGAACACCTCGGGGCTGTACTCGCGGATGCGGGTAGTGGCGGCGGCGTTGATCTGGTAGCCGATGATGGTCAGGTCCTCGTTGGTCTGGCCGATGCGTACCTGTGCCGTTCCCTCGCGGGTGTCACAAATAAATTCGAGGTTTCCTTCGATCGAGGCTATCAGCTGGCCTCCTACGCCCATACCGGCGCTGGTCTTCAGCACGATGTTAGGCATCTCGGCAAACTTCCAGCCTGCCTGCAGCACGGTGGGAGCAATCTGAGGATAGGTCAGCATGTAACCCTTCACGGCCTTGCGGCAGAACTCGTCGCTGGCGTAGATGTAGGTGGTCTGCTCGGGCTTCTTCATGGCGGGGTGCAGCTTCGTGTAGAAGTTCACCAGCAGGTCGTACACCTGGTCGGCCTCCAGACCGGTGATGTCGCCAGTCATAATCAGGTTGCGGTTGGCAACCGAGATGGTGCCGTCGGTGCGGGCCTTGGCAATGAGGGTGTAGATACCGTCGAACAGCGAGAGGCCCAGTTTCACCTGGTTCTCGGGAGTGTCCTCCAGGTCGCGGTTGTCCTTGTTGCCGAACCACACGTTGAAGCGGACGTCCTCTGCGGCGCGACCGGCAACCTCCTTCATGTTGTTCTGCGACATCTCGCTCTCGCCGGAGCCGTCAACCACGTTGTACGGACCCTTCTCGCGGTAGCGCTCGATAGAGTCTTCCGACTTGATGTAGTAGGGTTCCACCTTGGCAGGGTTCTCCAGGATCTTGGCGAGCTGCGAAGGTTTCACATTGCCCACACGGTAGGGGCGTGCTACGAGGCCCTTGCGGTTGAAGATACGGCACACGTCGATATTCTCGACATTGGTCGTCACCTTGAAACCGAGGTCTCCGAACATAGAATCGTCAAGCAGATAAGCCTTGGCGACCAGCTCCTCGTGAATCTGTTCCTTCACGTGCTGGATTTCGTTGATGCTAAGTGCATAAGGTCCCATAATCTTGTTGCTTTTGTGTTGGTTTATAAAATGTTTGTGTTGTTGTCTGCAATTTACGCAGTGGCGTTCAGGAAATCAAGGGCAGCCTGAGCCGAGCGAAGAATCACGAGCTTGCTCGATGGTTGTTCCGAGGCGATGGCTGCACTCGGCGAAGCCAAGGGCAGTGTTACTTACCCTCCGTTGCCACCTCGCGGCAGTGCTCGTAGGTCATGTTCTCGCGGGTGATGCGCTTCTGCTTCTGCTTCGGAGCCTCGCCCGTGCCATTGTCCTGGGGGATGCCGGCGGCGGCGTCGGTCATCGGGGCTGGCTTGCCGGCGAGTTCCTTCACCTCGGCCTTCAGGTCGCTGACCTGCTTCTTCAGCTGGTCGATGAGTGCGTCCTTCTCCTCGATGCTCTTGTCGCGGGCAGCGATGGCGGCGTCGCGCTCGGCAATCGTGCCGTTGGCGGTCTCGATGTCCTTACGTGCCTGGTCGATGTCGGCCTGCAACTGCTCGGCAGTATTCTTCTGACCGTCCAGCGACTCCTTCAGGTCGGCAATCTCCTTGTCCTTGTCGGCAATCATCTGCTCGGCGTTATGCAACGTCTCCTGAATCTTGTCGATGTCGGCCTCGGCGTTCTCGATGGTCTCCTGAGAGGCAGGCTCCTGGGCTGGCTCGGCAGCAGGCTCCTGAGCGCTTTCGTCCGAAGGCTCGGCGTTCTCGATGGTCTCCTGAGAGGCAGGCTGCTCTTCCTCGGTAGCGGGTGCTTCCTCGGCAGGCTTCTCTTCCTCTTCGGCGGGCTTCTCTTCCTCCTGTGCAGGCGCTTCCTCGGCGGGAGCCTCGGTGCCCTCCTGTGCAGGGGCTTCTTCACTGGCAGCTGGAGCTTCGGTTGCTGGTGCTTCCTCGGCGGCTGCTTCTGCGGCAGGCTGTTCTACCTGCTCGGCGGCTTGCTGCTCCTCGGCAGCTTCAGCGGCCTTCTTCTCTTCTTCTGTCATATTTTCCTTATTTTGGGGGTTTGCTACTTCTACTGTTTCAGGGCCGAAGAATCCCGGCACCTCCTTGGTAACATGTCCGTCATCGACCATTCTCAGGTCGCCACGGCTTGTGGCGATGGCAGCCTTCTGCTGCTCAGTCAGCTTGGCCATCTCCTCGGGCTCCTCGCCCTCTGGCTTCTCCTCCGGTTCCTCCTTCGGCTCGGCGGTCACCAGTCGTGCTGCTGTCAGCGTCTCGTTAGCGAGTTCAAACACGCACTCGATGGCGCGGTTCATGTCGCCTATCTCATCGACCAGAGCAGGGATAACCTCCTGCGCCTCGAACACCTTGCCCGTCAGCATGTCGGCGGTAACGAGCGGACGGTTCTCGCGCACCTCGTTATGGAACTCCTCGGTGTCCTTGTCGAGCTCAGCCTGCAGTTTCTCGTATTCTCCTGCGGCGGCCTCACGGTACCAGTCGTTCTTCTCGGGGCAGTCCTTGCCGACAAGTTCCACATAGCGGTAGCCGTCCTGGTCCACAGTGTCGTGGGCGACAGCCCAGAAAGCAGCCATCGTGCCGATACAGCCGAACTCATCCTTGGGATTCATCACGATTACACGGTCGCAACGGCAGGCAAGGTTCACGCCGCTGGAGCAACACATGCCGTCCACGAAAGCCACGGTGGGCTTGCCCTTCTCGCGGCAGTCGGCAATCATCATCTCGTAGTCGTTACGACAGGAAGCCTGACCGCCAGGGGTGTTGATAAGGAACAGGTGTCCCACCACCTGCGGGATGGTATTGGCATACATCACCTGGTCGCGGAAGTCCTTCGTGCCATACGAGCAGCCGTCGCCGTCGCGGGTCACGGGGCCGTCAACCACGACCACGTTGATGATCTCGTCGTCCTCCTGCAGTTCCTCGTCGTTCCAATACAGATGGCGCTCAATGCGGTGGATGTCGCCTACGTACAGCTTATCCTCGAAGTTGGCGCCAACGGTCTTGCCGTCCTTCTGGTAGCCCTTCTTCGACAGGAAGTAGCCGTGCTGCTTCTCGATGTCGTTGGGCAGATGCAGTTCGATGGCGTTCTTCAGCGCGTCGGCATACGTCTGTGCCAGGTCTGGGCGGAAGTCCCACACCTTATTGTGCATGATGTTTAATAATCCGATGTTCATATCTCTTCGTTTTTGTGTCTGTCTGTCCGCAATATACGTAGCGGTGTTTCGGAAATCAAGGGCAGAGTGTGCAAGCACCTGATGGCGGCAGCAAATTCTTCACTCTTCACTCTTCACTTTTCACTTTCGTTCTGGCGTCCTGTGCGTAGCCGGGAATCCCGTAAACAGTTTGCGGCTGTTCTGTTCGCACTGCTGTCGGCAGCGGCGGCGCTGTGCCGCCTCGGCATTGGCTGCGTCCTGCTCGGCCTGCTGCTCGGCGGCCTTCACCTTTTTATATATGGGGCTGTCCACGGCTGCGTCGCCCAGCGCCTCCAGGTTCTCCTCGATGTACTCGCACGCCATCGCCATCGCCTGCTGTGCGTCGGTCATCGAGTCGCGCCTTGCCAGTTTCTCCTCCTTCTGGAAGATGGCGGACGAACTGCGCGAACTGCTGCCCGCCAGCGACGTCGTGTGCGTGATGGTCGTCCGTCGGCTCTCCACGTAGAAGGCCAGCGCCGTCCTCAGCATCGAGAGCAGTTCAACCCCCTCCGTCTCCCCGATGGGAGAGGTTGTGGTTTGTTGAGAGTCCGTGGTGTCGGTGCCCTCCCCCTCGGGGGAGTCAGGAGAGGGGTTTCCCTCGTTGGCGTAGTCGATCACCGCCTTCAGCAGTTTCGCCCCTACCCTCGGCTTCAGATACGTATTCTGACAATAGCGTATGTCGTGAACCAAATCCACGAAAGTCATCCGGTCAATCTTGGTCCCGAGAAATTCCTTCAGCACCCTCGCCGTCTGGAAGAGCAGATCCTTGTGCAGGTAGAAGGCGTCCGCCTCCTGCCACTTCTCCGTGAACAGCCTGTCGCCCTTCGCGTCCGCTTCCAGGAATAGCAGCAGGTCGTCGATGGCGCGGCCCGCACTCATGTAGGCATCCTTCGTCGCCCGCTCCTTGTCCTTCTCGTCGGCAGGCTCGTATCCGTCGGCTGATATCTTGTTCATGCCGCCGCCTTCGTTGAACGAAACGGTCAGCAGCCCCGCCTTGTGCGAGAGCATCTTATAAAACTCTATCCTCTGGCAGATGCGCAGCAGCCGGATGGTCTTCAGGTCCTCCTTCGGCACGTCCACTTCCTCCTCGGGCATCGGCACACAGCCGCACGCCGCCGGCAGCACGCCCTGCTGTATCGCGTCCATCCTCTCGGTCACGTCGGCGTAGGGCAGTCCGGGGTCCTCCTTCGCCTTGCCTGTCGGCTTGATGGTCGTGGCGGTGATGTCTATGTAGGTCTCCCTCAGCCGCTCGTACTCCTGGCAGAGGTGCTCGTACAGCGCCGTGCCTAATAGCGGCTCCAGCGCCCCCCGTTCCTCCTCCTCCAGATAAGGTAGCAGTTCCGTCGGCTTGCTCCACCGCGAGGTAGGCATCACACTCACAATCTCGTTTTCTGTCCTTATAAACATATTCGTCGTTGTTTCTTGTCTGCAATTTACATTTCCGCTTTCGCGGAATCAAGGGCAGTGCGAGGCGATGGCCAATGTCAGTCCTGTAATCCTTGCGGTTTTGCCGCAAGGATTACAGGTACTTCACCCCATGTCTTTTCGCCTCCTTCTGATACTTGTTCACCATGTTGGGTATGCCCTCCGGCCCCGTCCATATATTCTGTGCCACGATGGGCTTGTTGAGCCTTTCGAGCAGGGCCTCCTGCACGGCGGTGTTCCTGTCGAGCGAATCCTGCATGGCGGTGAGGTCGTCGAAGCCATCGGCTCCCTCCATGCCGCTGCCGCTGATATCCTCGAAGTCATTGATATTACCCTCGGCGAAGGCACGCACTCCCCTACCCCTGCGGGTGGAGAATCCGCTGACGCGACCGCCGTTGTAGAGTGTCTGGATGGCCTGCCAGATGCCGGTGTCGTCAGTCTGCATCAGGCGGGTAGTGTGGGCGTCGATGATGGCCTCGCGGCCCTTCTCGCCTACGAGGTGGAACTCGGGACCGTTGGTGATGTGCGTCTTGGCGTCCTTACCCATGTAGCGGGCGCGGTAGGTCTTGCCGTCGGCCCCGTCCACGTTGTACTGTCGCCCCGGCGTCAGCGAAGCCGGATCCGTAAACTCGTTCACGTTACCCTCGGCGTATGTCAGCATACCCGTAGCCAGTCGGCCGGCACCGACGCTGGCGCCGGTTACCTGTGCAATCTGGCTCTTGCTCTTGGCAATCTTCGACACGGCCAAGCCCATCAGACCGCCCAGCAAGCCTGTGAACAGCGCATACACGGGAATGGCATACCAGCCCAACTGCGACCACAGTTTGCCCAGTACCGATGCAGAGTTGACGGCAGCCTCGCCGGTCATCGTCGAGAAGTCCACCGTCAGCATCGAGATAGCCGACTGTCCTGCCGCCTGCACAGCCATCATCTCGAACTTCTGCGTGGTCGAGAGGTTGTCGTTGCTCATCGTCTGATAGGCGATGCCGTACATGTTGGCGGCGGCGGTCATCTTGGCGAAGGTGGCCTGCGTGCTTGCCTGCATCTTCTTGTTGGCATCGTCCTGGCCTTTCTTTAGCGCAGCCATATTGTCGAGCATCTTCTGCGTGGCGATGTCGCTCTGCTCCTGCCAGAACAGCATCGGATTGTCGCCCATACCCTCGATAAACTCCTGTGCCTGGTCGGGGGTAAGTCCTGACTCGATGCCAGCCGTTGCGCCTGCACCCGAAGCGCTGCCGTCGGTCGTGCCGCCGAGGTCGATATTGTCGAGCGCGTTTCCTGCCTTGGCTCCGGCTATCGCACCGCTCAGTCCCATCAGTGCCTCGGTGTTCTGCAGTGTGGCATCCGTGTTGGCATCCAGCGAAGCGTTTTGGAACATGGCATTCAGCCAGTCTGTTATCTGGTCGCTCATCTTCTGATTGATGTCATCCATCAACTTGCGCCATGCCTCGGCCTGGGCGTTCTGCTGCTCTATCTCATGCTCGCGCTCCAGTGCCTGGCGCTCGTCCAGGTATTCGTAGTGGGCGGTGGCGTCGCTGGTGCCGGCATTGTCGATGACGACGTAGGTCCCTGCGCCGGGGCCGCCCTTGCCGGTCAAGTCGAGTTTCGCCCGTTCGTTATAGTACTCCGCATCGCCGGCGTGGCTTGCCTCGAAGACGCCCTGGATGGAACTTGTCAGCAGGTCGGCCCACTCGCGCAACTCCTTATAGAGCCGTGCCTCAGACTCTTCCGTCTTGGCGATGATATCTTCCTGCAGTTTCAGTTCGTCGGTCTGCTCCTTGCGGGTGGCAAGGTTCAGCGCCATTTCGGCGTTCTGTGCCTGCATCCTCAGCTGACGGGCTTTCTCCGCGTCCGACTCCATCTCCGCCTCGCGTCGCAGCATATCTATCTTCTCCTTACCTATCTTATGCACCAGACTGTACTGATACTGCTGCATGGCCAGTTGCACCTTCAGCTGCTGGATGGCGAGCTTATCGGCGACGCGCTCGCTGGCTACTCCTGCGCCGATGAGCGAGTTGGCTCTGCTCACGCGCCCCTCCTGAATGCCCAGCGCACCGATGGCCTGCTCGAAGGCGTCCTTGATGGTGGTCTTGCCGTCGCCGCCGGGCAGCAGTATGTTGCTCCACATGATGTCGGCCTGCTTCTTCAGTTCCGACGCCTCCTTCTTGATGGCATCCTGCACCTTCTCGAACACGCGGTACACCTGGTGCATCAGCCTCTGCTGCGTCTGCGCGTCGCCGTCGATGGCGTCGGCCCACGCCTGCCAGCCGCGCTTTGCCATCTCACCCATCAGCTGCTCCCACGTCAGGCTGTAGCCCTTGGTCGACTGCTCCAGGATGAACATCGTGCGCTCTATCTCCTTCTCCATGGTGCGCTCCTCCTCCTTCTCGATGTCGGTCAGCAGCGCGTCCATCGTACCCAGGTTCTTGCGCAGTTCCTCGGTGATGCCCGCGTAGGGGTTCTCCTTGTTCACGATGGCCGTGATGTCCTTCATGTGCTGCCCGATGGCGTTGCGCTGGCGCAGGAAACTCCTTTCGGCACCCAGTTCTATGTCGCCGTAGATGCGGTCCATGGCGGCCTTGTTCTTCTTGCCTGTCTCCTCGATGAGATGGTTTGTCTGTGCGATGTCGGCCTTGATGTAGGCGGTGGTCTCGCCCGTGCGCTCCGATATGATGCGGAAGATTTCGTCCTGTTCCTGCTGTACCACCTCGCCGCGACGCTTCGAGTACAGCAGTTGCAGTTCGGCGCGACGCTGCTGCCACTCGGCATCGTTGGCCAGCGTGCGGTTGCGTGCCTCTGCCTCGCTTATCTCCTGGTCGTTCTGTGCCTCCTGAATCTTCGCCTTCCGCTCGGTGTAGTAGGCGTCCAGTTCGTCCAGATAGTATTTCATCTCGTCATTTACCACGCGGCCCACACGCTTCCTCACCTTCTCCGGGTCCATCCAGTCGCCGGTGTTTGTCAGGTGCTTGGCGTGCAGCGCATCCTGTATCTTCAGGCGCTCCGTGTTATACCACTCTATGGCCTGCTCGGTGGTCTTGATGTTCTTGCGCACGGCATCCTTGATGAACCTTGCGTCCTCCGAGAGCACCGCCTGCACGTCGGCACCGTTGGCCAGTGCCTTCACGCGCTCCAGCATCTCCTTGCGGCGGGCCACCAGGTCGTTGCCGTTCCACTCCTTGTAGGGCGAGGTCACTTTGTTGTAGTCGCCGTAGGGATTCTTCCCTCCGCCGCCACCGCCGCCGCCGTTGCCTGACGAATAGTAAGAGCCCGCCTCCTTTACCAAAGCATCGCGCTGATCCTTGATGCCGTCGATGCGAGCCTGAGCGTCCTTTACGAAATTCTCGTAGGCTTCCTTCTCCTTGTCATTACTCAGGTCGTAGTAGTTTGGTGCGGCTGCAATCATGCCCTCCAGCGTGTCGGCCTGCTTCAACAGAGTGGCAGCCGCTTTCTTGCGGGCCTCTCCGGTCGCTGCCGCATACTTACCCTCCAGATCCACATAGGTCTTCTCCGATTCCCGATATTGCTCTTTCAGTTCCTTCTGCGTATGCTTGCGGTCAACGGATGCTTCTACGTCAAACTGCATCTCAGTATCCTTTACCTTCTTCTGAACATCCAGGTATTCCTTCCTGTAGTCCATCACAAGGTTGCGAAGATAGGCACCATAGGCCGTGACCTTCTTCTTGCCGTTGCTCGTTGTCTCGTAGATGCTAAGACCCGCATCTGAAAGAACCTGCTCCACCTGCTGGGCGGTCAGTTTCTCGCCCTGTGCCATCGTGGTAATCTCGCGCAACAGTTCCGTACTGGCCTCCGTGTCGGTAGTCCACACCTCCTTGTTGCCGACCTTCACCTTCTTGCGCTTGGAAATGCCCAGCGCCTGGCTCAGTTCGCCGTACTTCTTGTCGCGCCCTTCGCCGTAGTTCTCTTCGATACGCCCCAGCGCAGCCTCCTTGCGCTTCAGCGTGATGGTCTCGCGCAGTTTGGCGTTAATCAGTTCGCGGGCGTTGGCCAGTTCGTTGGCCGACGATATCTCCGAAAGCATGAAGCCGAGATACTTACCATATATCTTATTGATGTTTTCAATGCTTGACTTGTGGGCATCGCTGGCTTTGCGCACGTCGTCCTCGGCCTTCTTCAAGTCCTCTTCGGCCTTTGCCAGCCGGTCGGCGCTTTCCTTCGATCCGTCCATCTGCTTCTTGGCGGCTTCCAGTGCGGCCTTGGCCTCGCGCACCTTCTTGTTGGCCTCGTTGATAGAATCGTTAGCCTTGTCGACAGCCTTGAAGTTGTCGTTCACGGCCTGCTCCGACTTCACAAGTTCCTGTGCCCACTTGCCTATCTCCTTTTGCGTCTCCGACAGTCTTTCCCTATATGAACCAAATGCGTGTACTGCATAGAGCACGGCACCCGCTAATGCCGTGAAGATGTTGCCCCATTGCAGTTTCTTTGTCTCGTTGTTGACAAACCCGATGGCGATGCCGATCTTTTGCAGACCTCCTTCAATGCCTTTCATGCTGGCGAAGACTCCCCAGAGGTTGGCCTTTGTCAGCATAAGGAACGTAATGACGGTGCGCAGTGCTACGCTTACGCCGCCACTACCAACCAGCAGGTCGATAGTCTTGCGCAGTCCGTCAATCATCCATCCGAGTCCTTTCTGCATCGTGTCGCTCACGAATGCTTCTTCCATCTGATTCTTCAGCCTCTCCCACTTCGCCGCTGCCGTGTCGTTCATCTTGTTGTACTCGTCCATCAGGGCGGTGTTCTGCTTGTACGCCTCGCCCGCTATGCCGAGCTGCTTCTCCAGCGTGTCCACGTTCTGCGAGAGCAAGCCGAACACGATGCCGGCACGGGCGCCCTGCTGGTTCAACTGCTTCATCACGTCCTGCATCGACACCGAGCGGCCCAGCATGCCCTCCACGGCGTCGGCGGCGGCGTTCATGCCCTCCTCGGTGGTCATGTCGAAGTTCTTCACCGAGTCGTGCAGCGCCTTGAACACGGCCACCATCTGGTCGATGCCCGACATGCTCTTCAACTGCTTCTCGGTCATGCCGATGGCCTGCGCCACCTCGAACGTGTTGTTCCTGATGGCCGGAATCATTCGTGACAGCGCCGTTGCCGACATCTCCACGCGACCGCCCAGGGCATCGACCGTGGCACCCAGCGCGGCTATCTGGTCGATGGAGATACCCGCCTGCGCTCCCACGGCACCCACACGGCTCACGAAGTCGGTGATGGGTCCGGCGGCGGCTGCCGAGTTGGCACGCAGGGCGATGACCGTCGAGCCCACGCGCTCCAGCGTCTCGCGGACGTTGTTGCCGTTCTTCTCCAGGTCGCCCGTCGCGTCGGCTATCTTCATCAGCGTGCGGCTCGCCTCGCTACCCAGTTCGGGCAGCGACACCGACAGCATGTTCGCAGCCTCGGTGAAGCCCTGCACGTCCTCCTGCGTCTTCAAACCGATACTACCGGCAAGAGAGCTAAATTCCATCAGACCGGTCAGGCTGGTGCGCGTATCAAGTTTCGTCAGCGCGTCCGACAGTCGGCCCACCTGGTCGGCGGTCATCTGCGTCGTCTTGCGCACTTCACCCATGCGGTCACTCAGGTCCAGCAGGTCACTGGCAGTACCCGTCACTTTCTGCCACAGGATGTTGAATCCCATATACAGGCCGACGTAGGTCTTCAGTCGCGACACGGCTTTCTCCCATGCCGAGGCGCTGGCCTTGGCGGCGCCCTCCATGTCCTTCAGCGTGTTCTTCGCCGCCTTCACCTGCTCGGCGAACGCATTGTACTCCTTCGAGTTCTTGCCCAGCGAGCCCTCCATGCGGCGCAGTTCGCCGTCGGCCCGCTTGATGGCCGCCCGCAGTTCATCGAGGCTCACGGCCTGTGCGGGCTGCTCCATCAGCCGGCGCATCTTCTCCTGACTCATGTTCACGTTGTCCTGCTCGAACTTCAGGTCGCGCAGCTTCTTCGTCAGGTCGGCGAGCTCCTCTTCCTCTGCTTCGGTGGAAAGTCCGAGCCTCTTGTTCTCCTGTATGAGCTTGATGACGGCATCGCGGCGTTCGTTGATGGCCTTGGTTGCAGCCTGTATCTGCTGTGGCGAAGCGACGAAGCCTTCCTTGTTGTTCTGGAGGTAATAGTTCTCGCCCGCCTTGGCGGCAAGTTCCAGAGCATCATCGAGCGACATCACGTCCTCGGCGGCTTTCTTAGCCGACTGACCTGTCTTCTGCAACCACTGGTCTATCTGCTGTATCCTGGCAGCGGCTGTTTCCTGTGGCAATGAATCGCGGTAGGCTTTCAGGTCGGCGGCCATCTCCTTTACCTTATTGGTACTGGCATCCTTGTAACTGCCGTTCTGGAACCACTGGAAGGCGGTCTCTCCGTTGATCTTGACCATCGCCTCCTGCATCTTATCCACTTCCTTCAACTGGTCGCGGTATTCCTGCAGAGACTCTTTTGCAGTCTTAGGGTCTTCGATAAGTTTGCGCCAGTAGTTCTGCTGTGCCTTGATAGCCGATGCCGTCGGCATGATGCCACGGTTCAGTTCGTCAATCATCGTCTGGAACTGGCGCCGCATCGTCTCGTTGCTCTGAGCGACGCGGGCTGCCTCTCCACCATATCGCTTGACGTGTTCCTCGGCTTTGGCGATAGACTCAGCAAGCCGCTGCGCATCTGGGCTGGCCGATGCCATGTGTGAGTGCAGTTCCTTGGCGGCGGCTATACTCTCGCGTATCTCCGCCAATGAATACATATTGAACGATTCGCTACGGACTATCCCTGCCTTCTGTTCGTTGGCTATGCGGTTGCGCTCCTGTTCCTCGTCCTTTACGGCTTTCAGCCGTGCCTCGTATTCAGCCAGTTCGGCTTTGCCTTTCTCGGTGCCGGCCACCTGAGCCTCCCAGAACTTCTTGGTCTCTTGCAGGGCTGCGTCTGACAGGTTGCTCAGGCTGGCCATGCGGTCAACCATCTGCTGCAACTGCTGTACTTGCTTCTGCGTGCTGGTCTCGCCTGCCAGTCCGAACTTCTCCACATGCTCCTCGGCGCGGATGATGTCGGCTACCAACTGCTTATACGACGCATCGGCAGGGTCCATCGCCTGTGCCAGTTGCTTGGCGGCGCGTATCGAGCCCTGCAGTTCCTGCTCGCTCAAAGTGGAGAGGTCGGCGGTCTTTATCAGTCTGGCGTCCTTTTGCAACTGGCCCTTGTCACGCTTCTGCTCCTCGGCGTTGATATCCTTCAGGCGCTTCTCTATCTCTGCGAGTTTCGGGTCATTCTGGTCGGCACCGTCGTACATGGCCTGCCAGAAGCGCTTGGTCTCTGCGAGGGCGTCCTTCGAGAGGTTGCCGAGGTTGCCCATGCGCTCATTCATCAGTTTGAGCGCACCGTTGTTCTTTATCTCATTAAGGGTCTCTGAAAGACTCCTTATCTGTTTCTCAGTAGCGTCCATTATTCGGGCACCCTTGCCGTTGGGGTCGTCGATGACGGTCTGGTACTCGCGCAGTTTGGCGATGACCTCGTTCAGCGTCTTGGTGTCGGCGGTAGCGAAGTCGCCACGGAAGGCGCGGCCCAGCATCTTCTGGCCCGACACACGCGCACTCTCCGTCTCCATCTCTTTCATCTTCTCGGCCAGGAACTCGAACTGCTGGGCGTACTCGCGGTTCTCCTTCGAGCCCTCCTTGGTGGTCTGCATCAGGTCGCGCACGCCGTCGCGGGTCTTCTTCAGCGTCGACTCGGCCACGGTGCCGCCCTGCTCCAGTATCTGTATGGTCTCCCTGGCGTCGGTCTTGAAGGTGTCAACCACGCGCTGCGATTCGCGTATCACCTCGGTGATGATGCGGTAGGCCTTCAGTTCCTCCTCGTTGGCGGTCTCGGGCTTGATGTTCTCTATACGCTTCTTCAGTCCGTTCTGCCCGGCCTTGATGGCCTTCATGCTCAGGCTCTCGATGTTGCCCGCATCGTAGGCTTTCAGCAACTCGTCGGCAGCCTTCACGCCACGGGTGTAGTCCTTCATCGTGCGGTTCACGTCGTCGAGGTCGCTCTTCAGATTTTTTAGTTCTTTTCGGAAGCCGATAAGCCGCTGGTCGTCTGGTTCCACCTTGCCGAGGGCTTCAATCTGTTTATTGACGTCCTCCATGCGATCTTTCAGCTTCTTGGCTTCTTCCTGCAGAGCCTCCATCGAGGCACTGGCGGGTCGGGCGTTAATCTCGAAGCGAACGGATGATACTTCTGTTCTTCTTACACTCATAGTGGTATGTCGTGTTTGTGTTGATACTTTGTGTTACGTGTGGCGCACGGTCTGCGAGAGGCGTCCCTGTGTCAGCAGTTGTTCGATGAGCCGCTTGTTGTGGATGCTGGGGCCGAGGGCGTAAATCATGATGGCCATGCCGTGGTAGGAGAAGCGGTCTTCGAGCATAGTCACGAACTTGCGCGACTGCTTGCGCATCTCGGTGGGGATGGAGGGCTTCGCCTTTCGGGGGCGGTCGGGCATCTCGATGGGCTGCCACCTGCGCTGGGGGATGGCTGGCGGCAGGGCGACGAACGGCATCTTGCGGCCCAGCGCCAGCTCCACGAACTTGGCGTAGTAGTTGTAGCGGGCTGTAAACACCTGGCGGTCGCCGCCCGAGTCGGCCCATGTGCGCCACTTGATGCTTCGGAGCAGTGCCCCCGACTGCCGTGCCTTCTGACGCTTGATGTTGCCCTCGGAGTCCATCTGTCCGAACTCCACGAACTTGTCAATCCACTGCAGCACGCGGGCGTCGCGCCAGTCGAACTTCACGGCCTCTATCATCTCACCGTAAGCGTCGCGCTGCAGTGCCAATGGTCTACCGTCTGCCATATCGTCTCGTCTCCTTAGTTTTTTAGGTGCAAGATACGTCCTGACTTTAACGAAATCAAGGGCAGTGCGAGCCGAGAGCAGAATCCACGAGCCGCGCTCGATGGTTATGCCGAGGCGATGCCTGCGCTCAACAAAGTTAAGGGCAGTGCGAGGTGAGAGCAGAATCCACGAGCCGCGCTCGATGGTTATTTTCAAAAAAGCAGTAGTTTTGGAAAATATTAGAGTAGTTTTGAAAAATATTAGAGTAGTTTCCACCATGCACCGTGAACCGTGAACCGTGAACCATACGCACTGCCCTTGATTTCGTCGCCGCTACTTTGTATATTGCAGGCAAAAAGAATCTGAAAGCGATATGAATCAAGTAATGACAGACATTTGGCCCTACCTGTTTGGTTCCATGCTCGGCGTCATCGGGTGGCTGTTCAAGTATGTGTTCAACCTGAAGAGCGACCTCGACACGACGAAGAAGGAACTGGCCGAGATGAAGGCGACGATGCACAACAGCATCGAGAACATAGAGAAAACCATTGAGAATATCCAGAAACGCATGGACTCGCACTCGAAGAAACAGGACGAGTTCCTCGAAAAGATGTCGTCGATGGAGAAGGAGGTGCTAAAGTCGATGGGGTCGGTGAGGGCTGAGATTTCATCCCTGTCATCCGACCTGAAGGGGCTGAGCAACCTGATACTGGTCAGCGACCCTGGCATCAAGATCAACAGACAAAAATAACACGCACTATGGGACGGAGATTTAGACGAACCGGCAAAGAGATGGCGAATCGGTGGCATGAGAAGATGCCGCACTTCTTCTACTGGCTCACCGTCGTGGCCTGCGGCATCGGTGGCGGAGTGGCTGCCATCAACCAACTGGTGCCGCTGACGGGCGGCGTGCTGCACGAGTGGTGGGTGGATCTGTACCCATACATCTTCGGTACCTGCGTCGGCATTGTCTTCGCCTGCAGGTTCACAGTGGCTGGCGGCTATAAGGACATCAACCCCGACAAACTGACTCGTGGAAACATGGTACTCAACAAGGACATCGACCACATGAACGCGGAGCAGCCGGGCGAACCGAATGAGATTGAAGGCTGCGATGAAGCGAGAGAAGAATGATGCTTGCATCAGTTCTTCCGAGCGTGAGCAGGCTCGACCGTAGGTCACCTTTATGACGACGGGCCCGGCGCATAGACATAAGACCAACACAACACAAGATACGGAGCCGTGAGGCTCGCATGAGTTTTCATACGATTAACAACGTGTTTTCATAGGTTAATAGTTTTAGGTTTATTAGTTATTGGTAAAAAGATGGAAAGACCGCCGTCCGTGAGGATAGCGGTCTTTCCTAATGTTCAATGTTCAATGTTCAATGTTCAGAATCCCATCGCCTCGTCGATTTCCTGCTCTATCAGTTCCTCTTCGGTCGGCTCGTGGGGTATGAGCCAAGGCGGCGTGGGGATAGGCTCCAGCAGATACAGCGGCAGCCATGCCTCGTCGGGCAGCCCGCCCGGCGTGTCGTGGAACCGCAGGTGCAGGGCGCGGTGGCGCTGGTCGATGGCCTCGCACTCCTTGCCGTGCCATGCTCGCTCCTCGAAGCACTCCGCCTCGCGCCCGCCACAGCGACTGATGAGTTCGCGCACGGCGTCGCAGAACTCCTGTCGGGTCTCGTAGCCGTGGTCCATGTAGTCACGGAGCGGCACGCGGTCCATGTTCTTCATCACCCGATAAAAGGGCCCCGTGACGATGATATTCTCGTTGTTCGGGTCGCGGTTCGTCGGCCGCGTCAGCGGTGCCTCCGCCTCGCCGTCGGGCTTGATGGCAGGGTGAGAGAAACGGGCATTGTGATTGTAGTCGGTCATAGGCAGTCCTCCTTTCCTTGTTGTTTATACCACTCCCTTTCGGGCACTCCGTTGATAGTCTTGGGCTGGATGGTCGATGGCTGGCCGCGATAGTTGAATATCTTTTGCGGGAAACCCTCGCGGCGCAGTATCGAGTAGAGTATCTTCATGTCGGCATGACCCGTCGCCATGTGCGACTTTGGCGCCACTTGCGGAACAATCTGCTTGCCGTCCCAGTAGAGCAGCCCCCAGCCGTCGGGCAGTTCGTCGGGCTTGATGATGCCGTCGGGACAGAGATACCAGCGCAGGTTGCCGGCCCGCATATCCTCTGGAGCATCCCTACGCCACCATTTCTTCTGGTCGGCCATGAAGTCGTCGTGGCTCACCTTGACCTCGATAACGGCGGTACAATAACCGTCGTAGCCCCATACGTCGCAGTTCTCCGTGCCGTAGGTGCATAGTTCCACGGCGACGTACTTGAACGCCAGCCGACAGCCACGGCACACGTCGAGGTTGAAGCACGGCTTCCCCTTCTTCCGACACCGGTTGAAGTCCTGCCGACGGCGCAGCCACTTGGCTCCCTCCAGACAGAGGTCGTAGTGCAGCGAATTGGTCTTGCTCATACTCTCTCCTCCTGATACGTGATTACCTCGATGTGGTCGTGCGGCATCCAGAGGCGCCACCAGAGGCGGCTGGTCTCGATGAGCAGGGTGAAGAGCGGGTCGTGGGGCTCGTCGTGCTTCACGACGTTCAGGGCGAAGGGTTGGCGCAGGTAGTCCGTCAGTGGCCCGACAGGAATCTTTGGCAGGGGCTGCGTGGGGTCGTAGGCCGCCCTGGGGTCGAAGGTCGAGAGGCCCTCGGCGTGGGCTGCGAGCCAGGCGGCGTAGGTGCGCAGGTGGCGCACCAGTGCGGTGCAGCGGCGCATCGTCCGCATTCCGTCGCGCATGATGTCGCCCTGCCTTACCTCCGTATCGTCCACGCCAGCCAGCACCAGCAGTGCCGGCAGCGTCACGTAGGCCTCGTGCTCCTGCGCCTTCACGTGCAGGAATCCCTGCTCCTCGTGCCGCCGCAGCATGGCGAAGTAGTCCAGCCACGGCTGCAGGTTCTTATGCTTCTTCTTCATAATCTCTTTCGTTTAGTGGATTTGCTATATAATATATATAATGTGTGCGCGGAGTGCGAGGGCATCAGGGCTCGTCGCCAAACTTCACCCTCCTCATGCCCGTCACGTCGAAGATAACCTTCTCCATGTCCTCGGTCGATACGAGGCCGCGACGCTGCAACTCGCGCATCACCTCCCACTGTTCTTCTATCATGCGATGGCGGCTTCCGATGGCGGTCATGGCGTCGTCGCTTATCCGCCTGGCCTTGCCCCGCAGCTTGTAAACCTTGCGCTCTGCCGACTTGCGGCGGCGGTTGGCCTTGCGTAGCAGGAAGAAGAGTTCGGCCTTCGTATAACGCTGGCTGCGCTTGATGTCGGAGAGTTCGCGGTTGAAGCGGCAGTAATGCGATACGCACATCCCTGTGAGTTCAATAAACTCTTGACGCTCTTCATCCCACACAAGCTGGTACGACATTGTGCTTACCCTCCTTCTGACGACCTGTGCCGTCACGTCAACGACGCTGATGCCCTCGGTCATAGAGGCTGACAGATGCCAGTCGGTAATCGTCACCCTCTCTGTCTTCTCGGCCTTCTTGATGACCTCCAGTGCTTTCTGTTGTAAGTCCATAGTCATTTCTCCTTATTCTTGTTATTACCCTTTCTCGCCACTGGCTTGGATTGTTTCAGTGGCAGCACCTTCTCTTCGTACCATCGCTCGGCCTCCGTTTTGCCTAACAGACCGAGGCGACGGGCGATGCGTTCCCACCAGTATAGGCGCGGCGGCTCCATGGTCAGCAGTTCCAACACCGTGAGGCAGGCATCACGGAATGCTCCGTCCGGCGTGCCGTCCTCTCCATGTATAGAATGTTCCTTTTTGCCATCCTTTGTGAGGTACTGGATATACACAACGTAGCAGTTCGTCTCCCTCGATGGCGGTGTAAGCATAATGCCTTTCTCGTGCCACAGCCATTTCCTGATGTTGCCAAACGAAGTGCGGTAGTAACCCGCTTCTATCAGTGCTCTTGCAACGAACTTGTCACAAGGCTGTTTCCATATTCTTTCATACGGTGTCATAATTCGTTTAATTAGTGAAATTCGTGTTCGTTAAATATTACCATGTCTCCATGTCGGCCAGCGAGGGGGCGGCTTGCGGTTCCGGCTCTGCGAACAGGTCGGGCTGGTCTGTGCCGCTTTCCAGGTGGGCACAGGGGGGGTGGGGGCCTACCCCCTGGGGGGGCGGAACGTCCGCGTCTTCTTCCATGTAGTCGCGCCAGCGCTTCTGGTTGAGCCATCCCTGGGGGTACATGAACGCGACGTTGTTGCGCTGGTAGTCGTCGATGTAGGCGGGCAGGGCGGCGAAGGCCAGCTGCTTTGCCTCTGGCCTCATGCCCTTCCATACCTTCTCGGCCTTGTCCTTGCCCCGCTTCCGTGGGTAGGCCGCCCAGAACTCCTTGAAGGTCGGTGTCCTACTCGCCATCGCCAGCCTCCTTCTTGTCCGCCTTCTGGTACTCGAACACATCGAGGATTTTCGTCTCGCTGACGGTTGACTTCTCGTAGTCAATCATCGTGCCGCCCATCACCTCGTTGATGTTCTTCACGGCGCCGTCGAGCGTGGCGGCCTGCACGAGATAGTACACGTTCGAGCGCTTCTCCTTCTCCGTCTTCTCGTCGATGGTGATGAACTGCACCTTCGCCTTGAAGTAGCGGTCCTCCGTCTCGCAATCGCTGAAGAACACCTCCTTGTACGTGGCCTTCTTCACGTCAGTCACCTCGAACTCGCCGCTGATGTAGCTCGACATCTCCTCGATGATGCGCTTCTCCGCCTCGCTGAACGACAAGGCATCCACGACATACTGTTCCGTCACTTTCTTCTGCAAGCCGTTCTCCATTACTTTCTCGTAACGGACCTTGCACTCAAACCAAATTGCTGTTCTTGATCTCATAATCGTAAATGTTTAAATTGTTAATATTGGGGTTAAAAATAACTTAGTCAAATAGTTCCAACTGCACCGCCTGGGTGAACCTGACGGGCGGCTGGTTGTCGGCCCGCTGCTGCCATGTGCCGCACGACTCGTCGGGGCGCACGGAGCAGTCAGCATCCTGCTGCCCCTCATATAGCCACTCCTTGTTCCAGCACTGCGGCTGCTGACGGTACGGCGAGTTGTAGGCGTTCAGGCAGTTGCGGCAGGTCTGTGTCATAGGGCAGCCTCTCTTTCCGTATCTTCAGACCACACCACCGTCGGCGTGTGCTCCCTTGCGTAATCCTTGCAGACGGCAATAGCGTCTTCGGGATGATAATAGTACGTTGGACGTGATGTGTCCGCACCTTTAAGGTAGCACTTACACCACCCGTTCTGCTCGTTATAATACTGCGGCACATAGTGCGTGATGTCCATACGAGGTGGCGGCGAGGAGTAACAGCCTTCCTTGGGCACGCTCTCCTTTACTTCGATAACTCTCAGTTTCATAATGTTAATGTTTAAGTTGTTGCTTGTCTCGGTTTATAATCCTGTCCGTCGCATCGTCGCGCATCTTGGCGAAGATGCCGTAGCGACGAAACGTGTTGTAGGCGTCGAGTTCATCCTTTGATGCCTTGCGGACGCGCTGGTCGAGCAGCACCTTGGCGGCGTTTATTTCGTTGGCGAGAATCGACTTGTAGAGCCAGCCCACCATCATGCGATAGACGGCTTCGGTCTTCACTATCTCGGTCACTATCTGCGTCACCGTCAGACTGTCGGCATGGTTCAGCGTGTCCATGTGGTCGAAGCGGAACCTGCCTGCCGCCTCTTCGTCGGCCTCGCGGTTCAGTTGCTCCATCAGTCGGCGTTGCGCATCCTCAGTGGCCTGCTTCTCGCGCAGGTCAAGCATCCCCTGGTAGGCCTTGTCGCCAGCCTCGATGTTGAAATACTCCGTACCCTCCTTCTGCGATGAGTAGTCCATGCCGTTGCAGACGTGCAGCACCGTCGAGCGTATCGCTCTTACGTCGTCGAGTGTCAGTGCCTCGATGAACGTCCCGCCGCCGTGCAGCATCATGTAGATCATCGACAACTCAAACCGCTCCTTGCGGTCGTCAATCGCCATCAGTTCCTGTTTGGTAATCATAGTCACTCCTCCTTCTTCTCTGCTTTCACACACTTCCTTACTATCTCCTCGGTCAGCACGCTGCCGTTGGCGCGGGTCAGTTCGTCGAGCATCTGCATGTCGAACTCGTCCTGATGGAACTTGTACTGAATCCACTCTGGCTCGTACTCACGGTAGTCAAGCCGAGACTTGTGCTCGTAAGTGCCAAGCACCCTGTCGACCATCATGTTGATGCGCTCGCCGGCCTGCTTGCTCCTGACGAAGCCTGCGATGTCGGGCGTGCCGGCACCACGCGACTGCCAGTACTCGCCCTCTCCGTCGGGTCTGACATCCGGCACGATGGGCATGCACTTGTCGCTCTTGTAGTACTCCACGGCCACCCTTGCACCCTTGCGGCCAAAGCCCAGGCTGATGCCATACCAGGGGACGGCATAGCAGAGCCTGTCCGTGCTGACGACGAACGGCACGTCCTTGGGGTCGATGTGGTTGGTCTCGCAGTCGCGCCTGAAGTGCTCCACTGCGTTAATCAATGTCTGGAACGACATCGTCTTGTGGTCGAGATAGTCAACCATCAAGTCCTTCTCGGGGTCTCCATTGTAAGCCATACGTCAGTCCTCCTTGATGATTTTGTCCAGCGTTCTCTTCACTTCATCAATAGTCTTTTCTTTGTCATGGTCTATGATGAAATAGGCTCCAATAAGAAATGCCAGCAAAAAGGCGCATACAGCAGCAGCCGTCGGGCGACCTTGTGAAAGGCAGTTGTGGATGCAATAGCCTATCCATGCGCAGACCAAGTACCTCAGTAAGATTATGAACTTCTTCATGCCTCACCCTCCTTCTCTTTCGTCCGTCGCTCCATTTCCTCGTGTGCCCCGAACTCAATGTCGGTCAGGTCGCTGAGCCTGATGTCCTTCAGCCCCACGTCGCCGGCCTTCTTCAGCAGCGCACAGAAGCGCAACACATACTCGTCGGGCAACACAATCCCGATACCGCGCAGGGCCACGTCCCACAGACGCTCCTCGCCCTGCAAAATTCCATTCTTCTCTTTCATAGTTCCTGTTACTTATGTATATCCATATTCTTACGGTCAATGGCGGCAGCGGCAAGCGCACCACCACGAATGATGTCGCTCTTCAGGTCTTTTGGTTTGAAGGACTGCTCGTCCCACGGCCAGTACTTGCGTGCATCTCCCTCTTCGCCGATGCTGCTCAGCAGGTAGGCGACGGATGCCAGCACAAACTCGCGGGTGGCATGCTCCCGATCGTGGCTTGCGTCGTAGCCTTCGCGTACTATCTGGCGGCTGCGCTCATTAGAGATTTCCTCGGCTCCTGACAGCATCATCGGCGGCATCGTCAGTTTGTACTTCTCGCAGACAGCCGCAAACATACGGCGTGCAAAAGGATGCTCGTTTACCAGCTTTACCATCTGCAGCTCTGACAAATGCAGACCGTCAACATAGAGCACCGTCTTGCTTCCTCCCCTCTCGTCGTGTGGCGACAGGTTCACGCCAAACCATGTGCCACGATCAAAGTTGATGGTGGCAAACGTTCTGCGACTGGGCCAGAACTGCTGCAAATCATTTCTGTTGCTCAACCCGTCAATCCATCTTTCGATGTCTGACATCTCTTGTGGGCTGTCAAAACTCCCTTTCAGGAGCGTAGCCCCATGGCCACTACCTTTACATGTAGTGCCGAAATAAAGAATAGTTCCTTTCTCCATAATTCCTTTACTTGTTTATTCGTTAATACTTCCTTCCCAGTCCCAAAGCCCAAGTCGGCCCTTCACGTTGCGGATGGGCTGGGCGAACACTTTGGCGTTTCGGCATATCCAGTGCCACTGCCCACGCGCTGCCCACTCCGAGGTGCTGTCCTGAACGCAGTCCACAATCTCCACACTGCCGACGATGCAGCCGAAGAGGTCGTTTTCATCCACCTCGTTCATCTGTGTCATCATGGCTATTTCCTCGACCGTAAACTCATGTCGCGTTTTAAGGAAACTCACCACGTCATGCACTTTCTCCCCGGCATGTATCAGCACCGTTCCCCGGTAGTTCGTCCTGCGGCTCCGGTTCTCCACGTCCTTGATGCCGCTCACAAGCAGACTTGCATACGGCTGCCGCACGGTCAATACTTTGTACTTCGCCATCAGTCAGTCCTCCTTGTCGGTCAGATAATCCCATTTCTTATTCAGCCGCAAGCCGCAGAAGATGTCGTACATCCACTGTTCATTCTCTTCCTGCAAGTCCTTGAAGAACTCGTAGTCGTGAAACTCAGCCGTACATACACAATGGTTGTAAGAGTAGTGCAGGACGCACACCCAGTCCTTTCCCGTGGCGACGACGTTATAGAGCGCATCGTCCTTGCAAGAATAGCATTTGCCGATTTCAATTTCTTCTTTGGTCATACGTCAACCCTCCTTCAACATTTCCTCGATGCCGCCCTCGCCTGGCAGGGCGACGATGTTATGATCCACGCGGCAGTCGGTGCGGCACTCGGCATAGATTGGAACGCCCAGCACCTCGGCCAGCGACAGTTCCATCTGCACACCACGCGACTCGTAGCACGCCACGTTGTCGCCGATGACGTACACGCCATGCAGCGCACCGGCCTCGTGAGCCATTTGCATCCGCTGCAGACAGGCCATGATGTAGTCGGCACGGCTCGGCTTCTGCGGTTCGCCGTCTGACGAGCACACGCCCCAGAAGTGACGATACCGCCACTTCAGCGCATTCTCCACCTCCCGCGCAATGTCCACGGGGTTAATCACATAGAATCCCATCCGGCGCAGCCTTGCCTCTGCGTCGAGAAAATCCTTCTGCCAGCCCTCTCGTGGCTGACCTGTAGCATTGTTTGTAATGCTGCCAGAAATGTAAATTGTCTTCATTGGTCGTTCTGTTTAATCCGTCTTTTGTACTGTTACCATTGTGTTGCTACCGATGCTTGTCTGCATCTGTTGTAGTTGCAGGGGAACAAGCCATGAGTCCTCGCCCTCCCAGTCGTAGATATCCATATTGATTTGCTGGCCGATATAGTCCTCAAGCCGCTCGTGGATATAGTCGGTTTCCAAATCGTCGTCCACGTCTGCCACATAGGTCAGCGTTACAATTACTCTCTTTGCCATAATTAAAACTGATAAGTGTAATACTTGTCAATCGTCAGCGGCTGAAGATACGGATGCCGCTGTCTTATCTGCTCTCTGATTTCTCCAGCCAGTTCGAGTGTGGCAATGTTACTGGTCAGTTCCAAACGCTGTCCGTCGTGCAATCCAATCACTCGATAACTCTTGAATATTCTCCATTCCTCAAATTCTTGTGTCATAATCTTAATTCGTTTAATTCGTAGTCATTAAAATGGTAAGTCGTCCGTGCCCTGCTGGTCGGGCTGGGGCGGTGGGAAGGGGGCTGGCGACGTGGGCTGCGGGGCGGCGGCTTGCGGGGCGGGCTGGCCCGTGTATGGCCTGATGACGTTGTAGCAGCGGACTTCATTGAACCAGCGGCCGTTGTACTCATGCGCGTCGATGTCAAACTGCACGGTCACGTTCTGCTCGCCCTGGTGGAGGTTGAACTGCCTGATGCGGTCTTCGCCGAAGATTCGGAAGACCATCTTCTTCGGATACTGCCCCGGCACCTCCAGCACATACTCCTGTGACATCCACTGGTTGCCGGTCCGTTGACTTACGCCAGACTGTGCGGGCATCACGGCGATAATTGTTCCTGTTAGATCCATACTTTTGCTGTTTTGTTTTAAGCCTGCTTGCGCAGGGAAATTGATTATTAAAAATTATTCAGTCGAGAATGATGACCTCTTCCTCGCCGCGACGGGTGACGTAGGCGAAGATGTCATTGCGATATACCATGCGCGACTTGATGACGCGGCCTTTCTTCTGGGCATACTCGCGGCACCACTGCAGGTCGAGCGTCCACGATATGCCGGGGTCGGTGTTGTCGGGGTAGCGCTCGGCATCGTAGGCACGATGCACCAGCACAGGGAACTGCATCTTGTCGAGCGCGTCGCTGTCCTCGGGCGTCATAAACCACTTGCGGCAGGGTCTTGCCGACTTCATCATCGTGCGGAACAGCTGTGCCGTCTCGGTGCTTCCGGCAGCCACCCACACCGTGCGCATCAGTTCCCAGTATCGTGGGTTGCTCAGCAGTTTGGCCTTGCGGAAGAACAGGTCGAGCATCCTTTCGGCTGCACGGTCGCCGCCTTCCTGGTCGATGCGTATCAGTTGCATGGCAATCTTCGAGTCGCGTGCCATCTGCTTCTCGCTCAGTCCCGTCGGTATGCGGCGGGTGAAGTCCGTGCGGCGGTTATTCTCCAGCGCGTTCGGGTCGTAGGTGCCGACGCTGTACTTTGGTATTTCTATCATACGTTTTGTTTTGTATCGGCTGTCGCCGAGAAATTGATTAAAAATTATATTAAAAATTATTCAGTCGGTTAGAAGAGCGACAACTGCTCCACCTTGCGCCCGTCCTTGAGCGTGGTGATGCCGTGACATTCCTTGTCGAAGCGCTCGCAGCCTTTGTCGAAGTATTCCTTGTCAATCTCGCAGCCGACGTAATCGAAGCCCATCTTATAGGCGGCGATACGGCTCGACTGGCTGCCCATCATGGGGTCGAAGATGATGGCACCCTCGGCGGCATACCTCTTCAGCAGCCACGCATAGAGGGCAACGGGCTTCTGCGTGGGGTGGATATGTTGCTCATTCAACTGCTTGTTTCCCTGTTGACGATTAGCGATGTTGACGTCTATGGAACATTTCTCGCCCTGCATCATACCATGCCACATGTAATGCACGATGTCCGTCCGCAGGTCGAACGACTGCCACGCTATCTCGCAGCCGAACTGGTCGCTGTTGCCGTTCATCTTGTCCCACACCAGCATGCCGCCTTTCAGTCCGAAGTAGTTGGCGCCCCAGATTATCTGATGTTCGCTGACCCGCCGCAGTTCATCGAAGAAAGCCTGCTCTGGAATGGCAGCATCCCAGTCCTTCTTGCCGTAGTCGTTCAGCGTGGCCGGCAGGTATGAGCCGTTCTTCTGCCGGATCATGCCTGGCTTCTTCGCGGGCTTGTCGGCGCCGATGCCATACGGCGGGTCGGCCACGGCCAGCGTGAACGCCTTGTCGGGCAGCGTCCTCATGTATTCGAGGCAGTCGATGTTATGTACTTCGCTCTTCGGCATTACTCTTTCTCCTTTACGCTACCGTTCTCAGTTTCTCGCTCAGGGCCTCGCAGAGCACGCGGCTCATGTTCACCTCGACGGCGTTGCCGATGAACTTCTTCTGCTCGGCCTGGGTGCCTATAAGGGTGTAGTCGGTGGGGAAGCCCATGATGCGCTTCAGTTCGCCGATGTTGAGCATTCGCATACAGATGTCCACGATGCCGTAGGCGGCCATGAACTCCTTGACCCGTCGCGTCCAGGGACTGTCGTAGTCGTAGATGGCGATGCCTACCACGCCCTCCTTGGTGGTAATCAGATACGGCGGCATCTTATCCATGCGGGCAATGAGCGTGAAGCAGGGCTTGTCGATGCTGCCGCCGTCGCTCTTGAACGAATAGGGGTTCATCAGATACTGCGCCGACACGATTTTCTGCTTGGGCGTAGTCAGCACGGCAGGGCACGGACGGTTGATGTCCGACAACTGACCGCCACCGCTGTACTCGTTGGCCATGAACTTCGTCGTCACCAGCGACAGCCGGTCCTTGGTGACCACGGTGGGAGCCGGGTCGTCGATGCTCGTGTTGAAGCCGTTGCCGTAGTAGGCGGTGACGAAGGCGTGATGATCCTTGCAGGTGACGGTGCCGGCGGGCTGGTCGATGTCGATGTTCTTGCCCGACGGGTCGCCGCTGAACTGCTTCGAGAGGAACTGGCACTTCACCTTGGCAAAGCGGTTCTCGGTCGTCACCACGCCGCACGGCTCGTCAATCGACTTCACCGTGTCCTGCGCCCTCACCGTGTTGTATCGCATCATAAACTGCTCGTGCTGCTTCTTTCCGCCCGCCACGAACTTCACCAGTCCGGCATAGATGCGCTCCAGCGTCTTCTCGCAGAGCGGCTTCTTGCGAGTGAAGATGCTCTCGCCGTCGTCGTCGAGGTCGAGCACTTCGCGCACGGGCTTCCACTTCTTGTACATCTTGAACATGCCGCCCTCGTCGCCGTTCTTGGCGTGGGTCTGCTGTGGGAAGGCAATCGGCAGTCCCTTCCTGGCGAACTGCCCGAAGTACCGTTTGCGCGAGGTGTAGGCCCCGAAGTCGGCAGCGTTCAGGATGCGCCACCCGAAGTCGTAGCCGTAGTCGCAGACGTGCATCACCCAGCGCATGTAGTCAATCCCCTTGCGCTTGCTGATGGGCTTGC